>Ga0070741_10002082_pt1 | contig 55821 bp, 50 predicted proteins | sample Coa_R1_4_FD_66440 | JGI IMG/M metagenome (GOLD analysis project Ga0070741, IMG submission 66440) | Surface soil microbial communities from Centralia Pennsylvania, which are recovering from an underground coalmine fire - Coalmine... | ecosystem: Environmental > Terrestrial > Soil > Unclassified ... | reverse complement strand
TGCTCCATCGCCCGCCGCAAGCGCGGCGAGCCGGCCTTTGAAGTCCTGCTCGAACGCCGCGCACTCCTTGTCCGCCTGTTCCAGGTCCCGTTTCACCTCGGGGCTGTCCAGACCGGGATAAAGGTCCTTGAGGTTCCACTCCGGCAGATCGCCGGGCTTTGGAGCCTTATTCAACGGTTTTCGGGATGAGGCCTTGGCCATGACGGGCAATCTTTTCCTTAAAAAACAGACGGATCGGCCTCATCTAAGCCATATCTCGTGGCAATGCGATGGCAGCGGCAAAGCAGTTGGTCTTACGATTGCCGCGAGCACTATGGCAACGGCGCCCCTTCCGGGGTGCAAGTGCAAGTTGCTACCATCCCGTGTCGAGCGTCGGGGGCACAATGAGACGGCGCGAGTTCATCACACTCCTCACCGGTGCGGTCTCTTGGCCCCTTGCGGCGCGCGCGCAGCAATCAGCGAAGTTGCCGACAATCGGCTACCTGGGCGCAAACTCCGCGTCGGCGCAGCGCGAATGGACTGCTGCATTCGTGCAGGGACTGCGCGAACTCGGATGGATCGAGGGTCGTAACCTCGCGATTGAATATCGCTGGGCAGACGGACAGGGCGAGCGCTACGCCGAGATCGCGTCCGAGTTCGTCCGCCTCAAGGTTAGTGTCATCGTCTCGGCGGGAAACGAGGCGACAGCTGCGGCAAAACGGACGACCTCGGCGATCCCGATCGTTTTTCCGGTGGCAGGCGACCCTGTGGGGACCGGTCTTGTCGCAAGTCTTGCGCGGCCGGGCGGCAACGTCACCGGCCTGTCAATCCAGCAAACCGACCTTGCCAGTAAACGCATTGAAATCCTGCGCGAGGTGGTGCCGGGCCTTCACCGCGTGGCGCTCATGGGCAATGCCAACAGCCCGAATTCAATTGCGGAAATGCGCGAGCTTCAGACGATCGCCGGCACGCTTGGCCTCGAGATCTCGACACACGGAATACGTCATACCGAAGATATCGCGCCCGCTTTCGAAGCACTCAAGGGTCGGGTCGATGCGCTATATGTGAGTGGCGATCCGCTCGTGAATACCAACCGCGTCTACATCAACAATATTGCGCTAAGCGTCCGCATACCCACGATGTACGGCTTTCAGGAACTTGCCGAAGCGGGAGGTCTCCTATCTTACGGACCGAGCTTCCCAGCATTGTTCCGGCACGCCGCCGGCTTTGTCGACAAGATCCTCCGAGGGATTAAGCCCGGCGACATTCCGGTTGAACAGCCAACCAAATTCGAATTGGTGGTTAACCTGAAAACCGCAAAGGTGCTCGGACTCAAGATTCCCGACAAGCTTCTCCTTACCGCCGACCGGGTGATCGAATAAGGCTTATCGCGGGCTGCTACCCCCCACTTAATAACCCATTAAGGCAGACCGGCGACATTGCACCAATTCGGCACAGGCGTGCGTGAGGGGTGTGATGGCGGAAGTAGTGCTCATCGTCGATGACGATCCGGTCCAGCGGCGCCTGCTCGAAGCCATGATCCAGCGGTTCGGCTACCGGACTATCGTCGTCGAGGGCGGCGATGCCGCGGTCGGGCTGCTTGTGGGTCCCGACGCCGCGCATCTCGACGCCGTGGTCCTGGACCTTGTGATGCCGGATCTCGACGGGCTTGGCGTGTTGGCGCGCATGAGAGAAGCCAACGTCTCGGTTCCGGTGATCGTCCAGACGGCGCATGGCGGCATCGACAATGTAGTGTCGGCCATGCGGGCGGGTGCCGCTGATTTTGTGGTCAAGCCGGCGAACGCCGAGAGGCTGCAGGTTTCACTGCAGAACGCGCTCGCCACCAATGCACTTGCCGGCGAGTTGCAGCGGCTCAGGCGCAAGCACGACGGCACGTTGGTCATCAGCGACGTCATTTCGCGCTCACCGGCGATGCAGCCCGTCCTCAGGGCGGCCGAAAAGGCCGCCAGGTCCGCCATTCCGGTTCTGATTGAGGGCGAGTCCGGTGTGGGCAAGGAACTGATCGCGCGCGCCATTCACGGCAGCAGCGCACGCCGTGCAAAACCTTTCGTCGCGGTGAATTGCGGGGCCCTTCCCGAAAACCTCGTGGAGTCAATCCTGTTCGGCCACGAGAAGGGCGCCTTCACTGGCGCGACTGAAAGGCACAACGGAAAGTTCGTGGAAGCCGACGGCGGAACGCTGTTTCTCGATGAGGTTGGCGAACTGCCCGGTCCCGTCCAGGTGAAACTGCTGCGTGTGCTGCAAGACGGCGAAGTCGAGCCGGTGGGAGGGCGCAGGAGCGCCAAGGTCGATGTGCGCATCGTTTCCGCGACCAACCGCGACCTTATCGCCGACGTGAGAGCCGGCCGCTTCCGCGAGGACCTGTTCTATCGTCTGCATGTGTTTCCGGTTTCGGTGCCGCCGCTTCGGACGCGACTCGACGATATTCCCGAACTCGCCCGCCATTTCCTGATCCGCATTGCCGCTGAGGAAGGCAAGCGCATTCGCGGCATCAGCCGGGACGGCCTGGCGCTGCTCGCCGCGTATCACTGGCCGGGCAACGTGCGTCAGCTCGAGAACATGATTTTTCGCGCCGTTGTCCTTGCCGACGGCGACGAGATCGGCCCCGGCGAGTTTCCGCAGATTGCTGCGCTTGTTTCATCCGGAGCGTCGGGTCCGCCGCCGCTGGTCGAGCCATCGCCCGCCATGACCGCATCCTGGCCGGATGCCGAAACTGCCGCTCCAGCTCTTGCCGGCGCGTCACTTGCCGACGCGTCAACGGCCAGCCGTCATACGCTGCCGTTGACCGACGCGTGCGGCGATGTGCGGCCGCTTGACGAGATCGAACGCGACGTCATCCGCTTCGCCATCACGCACTACCGCGGGCAGATGTCCGAAGTGGCGCGGAGACTGAAAATCGGGCGGTCGACCCTCTATCGCAAGCTCGAGAGCCTGGGGATGGAAGAGGATACCTCCGCCGGATGATACCGCCCTGGAGGGGTCTAACTCCTTTGTCGGCCCTGCTTTTTCGGCCCCAGGCCGTCCCGTTTTGGTGCAGCAAATAGCAGGGGCCAGGTCTCGAATTGCCTAGCTTTTGGCCCATTTCCGCGGAAGGTTAGAGGGCGACGGGGGACCGGACGCTAATTTCTCATTAACCGATCCCGATAACACTCACGGGGCTGCCGTCACGGTAGCCCAACGGGGACGTGACGGCGACGTGGGACGGACTTCTTCACGGATTCACGCTGTGCCTGATGACGCGTCGCGCGAACGTGCGCTCGCTGTGACCTTGGTGCGTGCCGGGGCCAGGCTGGGCCTTGCCGGCCTGTTCATGCTTGGCGCCAACGACGCCTTGCAGAACGCCGTCGCCGAGGGCGACACTCGGACGCTCTCCTTCCATCACCTGCACACCGGTGAAGACATCACCATCACCTACAAGCGCAACGGCCGCTACGACGAGGCTGCACTGAGGAAGCTCGACTGGTTCATGCGCGACTGGCGCAAGGAAAAGTCGACGCACATGGATCCGCATTTGTTCGATCTGCTGTGGGAGGCATACCGCGAGGTCGGCGCCACGCAGCCGATCGACGTGATCTGCGGCTATCGTTCGCCTGAAACAAATTCGATGTTGCGCGCCCGCTCAAGTTCGAGCGGCGTCGCGCAGAACAGCAATCACATCAGCGGCCAGGCGATGGACTTTTTCATCCCGGGCGTGCCGCTGGAGAAGATTCGTGAAGTCGGGCTGCGCCTGCAACGCGGCGGCGTCGGATTTTACCCGACATCGGGGTCGCCTTTCGTGCACCTCGATACCGGCACCGTCCGGCACTGGCCGCGCATGACGCACGATCAATTGGCAAAAATTTTCCCCGACGGGCGCACAGTCCACATTCCGTCCGACGGTCACCCGTTGCGCGGCTACGCACTCGCGCTCGCCGACGTCGAGCGGCGCGGCAACAGGCCGTCCGAGATGTCGCTGGATGCCGCACGCGAGGCCGGCGTGATCTCTGCCGGATACGAACCGTCCGCAGAACGACCGAAGCGCGGCCTGTTCGCAAGGCTCTTCGGCATCGGCAAGGATCCCGACGAGCTAAAGGAGGATTCCGCGCCGAAACCGGCGCGTGCGCCGATGACCGTCGCCAGCGCGCATGCGCCGAAAGCAAAGGCCGTGGCCGTCGAGCGCATCGTGCCTCTGCCGACCGCGCGTCCGAAGGAAGTCGCTGTGGCTGCCGCCCCGTCGACGCCGCCGAAGCAGACAGTCGTTGCCTCGCTCGGCAGCAAGCTGTTTGACACCCGCGGATACTGGCATGGCGCGGTGCAACCGGGCCCGGATTTGCCGCCCGCAGTCACGGCAAACACGACCTACCAGACGGCCGGCATCGAACCGGCCGCGACCGGCAGCACGCCGCTCGCTTATGCGCCGGAAACGGGTCCGCTGGCGACGGCGCGTGTCCGTCCGATGGGCTCGTCCGTGGAGTCGCGTCTGCCGCCCTCGAAGGAAGCGAAGGTCATGCCCGCCCAGGGCAACACGACAATCGTGGCCAAGCCTGCCCTTCCGTCCCAAGGTTCGGGCAACGGCCCACGCAGTGACAGCCCATGGCTGCGCGCTGCAATCGTCGCGCCGAGCATCAGTGGCTACATGACGGCGACGCGTCTCGGCGCGCTCGACATGCGCTCCATGCAGGAGTTGTTGCACAAGCCGTCCACGTCGGTCGTCATGTCATTCTCGGCCGACCCGCAGTCGGGCTTGATGACCGGACGCTTCACCGGGCAGGCGGTTGTTTTCGTGGCTACGACGATCTTCCAGGCACCATCGACGGTCTCCGCCCTGCCCGTGCAGGCGACTGCGTCGCTTCGCTGATTTCCTAGTTCGCCATGCCCAGGGCGTGCAGGTAGGTGTCGAGCACCTCCTGTTGCTCGCGGCGTTCGTCGGTATCCATCTTCCGCAACCGCACGATCGTGCGCAGCGCCTTGGTGTCGAATCCGGTGCCCTTGGCTTCGGCGTACACGTCGCGGATGTCGTCAGAGGTCGCCTTTTTCTCCTCCTCGAGGCGCTCAATGCGCTCGACGAACGCTTTCAACTGGTCCTTGGCGAAGCGACTTGCCGGTTTTTCTTTTTCGGCCGCGGCTGAGGCAGGCATCGACGTCTCCTTGACTACGTATCGGCGGGAAATGCCCGCCACTTGCGGAGAAGCTTTCTGAATTGCGCGCCCTCAGGTCAAGGCGTGGACACCGTCATCCACACTGTTCACAAGGCGCCGGCATCTAGGCATGCCGGGAGCTGGACTTTTCGAATGCGGCTTTCTGCTCGGGCGATGCCTCTTTCTGATATTTCTTGCGCCATTCCTCGTACGGCATGCCGTAGACGATCTCGCGGCTTTCGTCCTTGCTCATGGCAAGGCCCCTGGCGTCGGCGGCATCCTTCATCCAATTCGACAGGCAATTGCGGCAGAAGCCGGCGAGGTTCATGAGGTCGATGTTCTGCACGTCGGTCCGCGACCTCAGATGCTCGACAAGGCGCCGATAGACGGCAGCCTCCAGTTCAATGCGGGTCTTGTCGTCCATAACGACCTCCTTCAGTGTAGAAAACATAGACACGCCCGCAGCCGGTTTGAAGAGCGGGAAAACGCCCCGATGACGCCGTTTTCAGGAGAGTACCCCGTGAAGCTTGCGCGCGGGTGCGGCGTCATGCCCGGCTTGCACCGGCATCGACGTTGACGATTTCATCGATCATTTGATGTACCCGACTACCGTGTCTTGGCGGCATTGTAACGTCACCAGGGCAGCGCAAGCGCAAAAAAGCCGCCGCGTCGGATTTGACGCGGCGGCGAAAACAGACGTCGCTACGCGTTCAGCACTGCTTTGACGCGTTCCGCCGTCATGGGCACGTGGCGGATTCGTTTGCCCGTGAGCTGGAACAGGGCTCCGGCAATCGCCGGAGCGACTGTCACCACGCCGATTTCGCCCATGCCCGTCGGCGGATTGTCGGTGGCGAGAATCCAACTTCGTCGAGAAATGACTCGGCAGCGAACTTGTTGTAGCCGGAGCCGATGCCGCGCCAGGCATGCACGCGCATCCCGCGTTCTTCGCGGGTATAGTCCGCGAGCACGTTGGGAATCGCGTAGAAAGCCTGATCCAGGCCGCGCGCGCCGATGTAGTCCTTGCCGCCGGTTGCCTTGAAGCGCGGAGGCGCCGCGACCGCGTCGACATTTTCCGAAACGAGCCGGTGGTGCCAGCCGACAATGTTGCCGTTGCTGTCAAGGCCCGCCTTGAGCAGGTGGTGCGTCATCGGACGTGGCCGTGCCGCCGCCAAATCCTCCTCACGCGTCAGGATCAACTTGACCGGTTTCTTGGTGATATTCGACAGGATCGTTGCCTGAATCGCCGCGTCCGGCCAGATGCGGCGGCATGAAGTATCCCGGCACGGATACGCTTGCCGCCGTTGTCTGCGCGCCGTCGAAAAGGCGATGCTTGTTGCCGTACACCTTGGGATTGGCTGGGGCGAATTCGGTCCTCACCTTGGACCAGTCGGCATCCAATTCTTCCGCCAAGATCAACGGCAATGACGTGTAAACGTCCTGCCCCATTTCGGCAGTGGGGCAGATGATCGAAATCGTATTGTCGGGCGCGATGCTCACCCAGGCATTGAACTTCGCCGGCTGTGTCGCTCCGATTGCTTCACTGCTGCGGCCGAGCTCGCCGAGAGTAAATGAAAATGTCAGCCCGGCCGCGCCGGCTGATGCTGGTGTCGAGCGAGCCGTTCTTTACATGAATGGTCATGGGCTAGCCCTCCCGAGCGGCGCGTTGAATGGCGCGCACGATGCGAGGATAGGTGCCACAACGGCAGATGTTACCGTCCATGTGGCTGACGATCTGTTCGCGGGTCGGCTTCTTGTTGGCGGCGAGCAATACAGCCGCCTGCATGATTTGCCCGGACTGGCAGTAGCCGCATTGCGGCACCTGTCCCGCAATCCATGCATTCTGCAACGGGTGCTGTCCGTTCGGCGACAAACCCTCGATGGTCGTGACTTTCTTGCCCGCGACCTTGGACACGGCAATCTGGCATGAGCGCACCGCTTTGCCGTCTATTTGCTCTACTCCCTGGACATGCCTTTTGTTGTCGTTGGATCGCGCTTGTTCTGCGCGTTTGCTGGCCGCCCCGCGCCGGGCGTGACGGCAAAATCGGTTCAGGTGAAAATCAGGTGATAGCTCACGCCCGCCGAAGCATTGGTCACAGCTATTATAAGCAGGTTTCCCGGGCGCGCGGCAGATAGGATGCGTCGATGGTTCAAGACCTGCGCTCTTTTACCGCTGATTTGTACCGCATTGCGGTATCGGCCGCGTATCCCGCAACGTGCCTGCCGCCGTTGCTGCCTCCCCTGCCATCAGGACGGCTGATCTTGCTCGCCGCGGGCAAAGCTGCAGGATCAATGGCCGAAACGGCCGAAGCACACTACCTCGACCGGCTGCGCATTGCGGCAGAACGCCTGACAGGCGTGGCCGTCGCGCGACACGGCTACGCGCGCCACCTGCGCAAAGTGCGGATGATCGAGGCCGGACATCCGATCCCGGACGCGGCGGGTCTCGAGGCCGCCGACCGCGCCCTGACGCTGGCCGATAGCGCGGGTGCAGATGACCTTGTGCTGGTGCTGATGTCCGGCGGTGCGTCCGCGAACTGGATCGCGCCGGCCGAAGGAATTTCATTTGCAGACAAACAAGCGGTGACCCGCGCGCTCCTGCGCTCCGGCGCCAACATCGGCGAGATCAACACCGTGCGCAAACATCTCTCGCGCATCAAGGGCGGGCGTCTTGCGCGGCATGCCTACCCGGCGAAGCTGCTCACGATCGCGATATCTGATGTGCCGGGTGACGACCCTTCCGCGATCGGTTCGGGGCCGACCGTTCCCGATCCGACGACGCTCGCTGACGCGCGCGACATCGTCGCGAAATACAGAATCGATGTGGCTGGGTCGATCGCGAGCGCGCTCGACAATCCGAACAATGAATCGCCGAAGGCCGGAGACCGGATCTTCCGCGGCACCCGGTTCGTACTGGCCGCGCGGCCGGCCGATGCCATGCGCGCGGCGGAAGCAGCTGTTCGGGCCGCCGGATATGAGTGCATTTCTCTCGGCGACCGGGTCGAGGGAGAGGCGCGCGATGTCGCCTCCGCCCATGCGCGACTCGCCCGCGGGCTGCGGGCGCAGGGCAAACGCGCGGTCATTCTTTCGGGCGGCGAGTTAACGGTCACGGTGCGCGGCAAAGGGCGCGGCGGGCCCAATCAGGAGTACGCGCTGGCGCTTGCCATCGATCTGGCCGGGCTGCCCGCCATTGCCGCCCTCGCAGGGGACACCGACGGCACCGACGGGGGCACGGGAGCGGCAACCGACCCGGCGGGCGCCATCATTGATGGCGAATCGGTGGCGCGCGCCAAGGCCAAAGGCCTCGATCCCGCCGCGTTCCTTGCCGACAATAATTCAACCGGTTTTTTTACTGCTTTGGGGGATTTGCTGGCCCCCGGGCCGACGTATACGAACGTGAATGATTTCCGTGCCATCGTCGTTGACACGCCGTAACAGATCACGCCACAACCGCGCACCCCCCGGAATGACTGCATTGCTCACCATAGCCTGGCGTCACTTCCTGCGCTTTTCCGGCCTCCTGGCAGTCGTCACGTTGGCGACCTGGGCGCAGCCTGCCCAGGCAGACTTCCGGCTTTGCAACAACACCGGCAGCCGCGTCGGCGTCGCAATCGGATATAAGGATAATGAAGGCTGGACTACGGAAGGATGGTGGAACGTTTCGTCGCGTTCCTGCGAAACGTTACTGCGGGGTGCACTGGTTGCGCGCTACTATTACATTTACGCGGTCGACTATGACCGTGGCGGCGAATGGTCCGGCAAGGCTTACATGTGCTCGCGAGAGAAGGAATTCACCATTCGCGGAACGGAAAACTGCCTGGCACGCGGCTATGACCGTACCGGTTTTTTCGAGGTCGATACGGGCGAGCAACGCTCCTGGACCGTGCAACTGACCGATACCGCCGAGCAGGCCCCGGAGCGTCCGCTGCCGCCGCGTGCGCCGCTCGGAAGTTCACGTCCGCCCACGACGACGCCGCCTCCGGCGGGGGGCGGCCGACAATGAGACGCCTCCGCCGCGCGAAAATCGTCGCCACTCTCGGGCCTGCATCGTCGAGCGCCGACATGATCGCGCAGCTGTTCAAGGCGGGCGCCGATGTCTTTCGCATCAATATGAGCCACACCAGCCAGGACCGCATGCGCGAGCTGGTTGGCATGATTCGAAAGGTTGAGCGCGACACCGGCCGGCCGATCGGCGTGCTGATCGACCTGCAGGGGCCGAAGCTTCGTCTCGGCACGTTTGCCGGTGGCTCGGCAGCGGTGAAAGCCGGTGACACCTTTGTGCTCGATACCGACCAGGCCGCAGGCGATGCCGGGCGCGCCTATCTCCCGCACCCGGAGATTTTTGCAGCCATCAAGCCGGGCCACACGCTGCTCATCGACGACGGCAAGGTCAGACTCACCGTCATCGAAGCCGACGCGAAGCAGATCGCGACCCGCGTGGTGGTCGGCGGAAAGCTGTCCGACCGGAAGGGCGTCAGCCTGCCGGACACGATGATCCCCTTTTCGGCACTTGCCGAGAAGGACCGGTCCGACCTCGAAGCCGCGCTGCAGACAGGCATCGACTGGGTAGCGTTGTCGTTCATCCAGCGGCCGGAAGACATCGCCGAGGCGAAAAAAATCACGCGCGGCCGTGCTGCCGTGATGGCCAAGATCGAGAAGCCCCAGGCGGTCAATCGCCTTGCCGAGATCCTCGACCTTGCGGACGCGCTGATGGTCGCGCGCGGCGATCTCGGCGTCGAGATGCCGCTGGAGAAGGTCCCCGGCGTGCAAAAGCAGATGACGCGGGCTTGCCGGGTTGCAGGCAAGCCGGTCGTTGTTGCAACGCAGATGCTGGAATCAATGATCAATGCGCCCGTCCCGACCCGCGCTGAAGTTTCCGACGTCGCCACCGCGATTTTCGAGGGCGCCGATGCCGTGATGTTGTCCGCGGAATCAGCGGCCGGTCAGTATCCTGTTGAAGCCGTGGCAACCATGAACCGGATTGCGGAGGAGGTCGAAGGCGACCCGCTCTATCGCAATATTATCGCGGCACAGCGCGCACAGCCGGAGGCAACGGGCGCCGACGCGATCGCCGACGCGGCGCGCCACATCGCCGATACGCTCGATCTCGCCGCAGTCATCTGCTGGACGTCATCCGGTTCTACCGGTTTGCGCATGGCACGCGAGCGTCCGCGTCCGCCGATCGTGGCCCTGTCGCCGAATATCGCGACGGGGCGCCGCCTGGCGGCCGCGTGGGGCATCCATTGCGTCGTCACCGAAGACGCGCACGATCAGGATGACATGGTCGACCGCGCCTGCCGGATTGCGGTCAAGGAAGGGTTTGCCCAGATCGGCCAGAGAGTGATCGTCGTTGCAGGGGTTCCACTTGGCACGCCTGGAGCGACCAACATGCTGCGGATCGCCTATGTCGGTGCCGACGCGGCAAGGGACTGAAGCGGATCAGATGTCCCTGCCCTCGACCTTTTCCTGCAGGGTCTTCACCAGATCGGGAATCCGCTCCATCCGCGGATATAGGGCGAGCGCGCGCCGATAGACTTCCAATGCCTGCTTGTCGTCGCCGATGTCCTGCATGATGAGCCCGAGACCGGCGAGCGCGCCGAAATGGCGAGGCTCACGCTTGAGCACCTCGCGAATGTCGTTGAGCGCGCGGCCGTAGTCTTTCTTCATGTAATAAATCGTGGCGCGGCGGTTCCACGCTTCAACATAGTCCGGCTTGATCTTCACGATCGAGTTCAAAAGCTTGATCGCCAGATCGAGGTCCTTCGAATCGATCGCAGTCTTGACGCGGGTCATCAACAGGTTGGTCGTGTCGCTCGGTGACAGCGTCCACAATGCCCAGATGCGTTCCTCGATCGCCTTCGCGGTGACATCGTCGGGCGCAACCTTGAGCGCGCCGAACAGGAAATCGAGATTACGCGTACGGTCGCCACGGCCCACATGCGGAAGCTTGTCGGGCGGCTTGACCCACTTGCCCGACTGCGCCGCCGCGGGCACGGCAGGAATGGCCGCCGCCAAGGCGATCAGGAACGTCGCAAGGAATCGTGCGCGCATGGCCAGAATCTAGTCTCTCCGCGTTTCCTGGCCAATATGAGGCGGCAGAAGCCGGCTTCAACCCTGCCGGGCTTTGAAGCGCCGATTGGTCTTATTGATGATGTAAACCCGGCCCTTGCGCCGGACCAGGCGGTTATTCCGGTGCCGACCACGCAGGGATTTCAGGGAGTTGCGGACTTTCATGTCAATCTCGGGCTGCTGTTTGCCGGGTTCATACGCAGCCCACCCGGGACTGTCAACGCGAGGTGCCCACCCGTGGTTAGCCGCAGCAGGCTGCTCTACAGTTCAGATCGGGGAGCCAAGATCGTGCAGCGTAGTCGCGACCGTTTTCTGACCACCCATACCGGCAGCCTGCCGCGTCCGGATGATCTCATCCGCATGATGTACGCCAAGGAAGAGGGCGTGCCTGTCGATGCACAGGCTCTTGCCGCCCGCGTACGGACAGCCGTGGCCGAAGTCGTGCAGAAGCAGGCCGAGGCGGGCATTGACCTGATCAACGACGGCGAAATGTCGAAGCCGAGCTACGCCACGTATATCAAGGATCGGCTCAACGGATTTGGCGGAACCGGCAACACGTTCGTCTATCAGGACCTTGCCGATTTCCCGCGCCTGGAAAAGCGCGTTTTCGGCGACCCCGGCCGCTCCCGCCGCAAGACGCCAGCCTGCAACGCGCCGATCAGCGTGCGCGACACGCAGGCCCCCCCAGACCGACGCGGACAATCTCAAAGCGGCGCTCAAGGGCGTGCAGGCGGTCGGCGGCTTCATGAGCGCCGCGTCGCCGGGCGTCGTGTCGCTTTTCTTCCGCAACGACCACTACAGGGATTTCGAGAGCTATATCTACGCAATCGCCGATGCAATGCGTCACGAATACGAAATTGTCGCCAAGGCCGGGTTTGTTTTGCAGATCGACTGCCCCGATCTGGGCATGGGCCGGCATATCCAATATGCGGACCTGAGCCTCGCCGATTTCCGCAAACGCGCGCAGCTTCATGTCGAGGCGCTAAACCACGCGGTAGCGAATATACCGGCCGAGCAATTGCGCATGCATCTGTGTTGGGGAAACTACGAAGGGCCACACCACTACGATGTCGCCCTTGCCGATGTGATCGATATCGTATTCAAGGCCAAGCCGGCCGCGATCTCTCTTGAGGCGGCGAACCCCCGCCACGCGCACGAATGGACGCTGTTCGAAAAAGTGAAGCTGCCCGACGGAAAGGTTCTTATTCCCGGCGTGATCGAGTCGAAATCGAATTTCATCGAACACCCTGAGCTCATCGCACAGCGCATCGCGCGCTATGCCAATCTGGTCGGGCGTGAAAACGTCATCGCCGGCAGCGACTGCGGTTTTGGAACCTGGGTCGGGCAGGCGGCGGTCGATCCGGACGTGGTTTTCGCAAAGTTCAGGGCCATGGCGGAAGGCGCCGCGCACGCATCACGCCAATTCTGGAAATAGGAAGTCGCATGATGTTTGAAATGCCGCGGGCCGGCAGGCCCGAAGAAGTCGGGCTCTCGTCGCAACGCCTGCAGCGCATGACGGACATCCTGAACGCCGATGTCGACAATGGCGTCGTGCCCGGCGCAGTCGCCCTGATCGCACGCCACGGCAAGATTGCATTCGAGCAAGCCGTCGGTTACCGCGACCGGGACGTCGGTTCGAGGATGGCGACGGACACCATCTTCCGCGTTGCGTCAATGACCAAGCCCTTGACCTCCGTTGCCGCGATGATGCTGGCCGAGGAAGGCCGGCTGACGGTTGCCGATCCGGTCTCGCGTTACATTCCCGAGTTCGGCGATCTCAAGGTCGCCGTGGACTCGGATAACGCAGCCGCAAAGACGCTGGCGACCGAGCCCTGCCGGCGGCAGATGACGGTGCAGGACCTGCTGCGTCATACGTCGGGCTTCACTTATGCGCATTTGACCGGCCCGTTGCTGAAGCAGGCCTACGAGGCAGCGAATGTCAGTGATGAGAAACAGACGAATGCGGAGATGGCCGCCAAGCTCGCGCGGATTCCTCTTGCCTACCAGCCCGGCAGCACATGGCAGTACGGAATGTCCACCGACGTTCTCGGACGCGTGGTCGAGGCGGCCGCGGGAATGGATCTCGACCGCTTCATCGTCGACCGAATTTGCAAACCCCTCGGCCTCAGGGATACCGGCTTCGGCCCGATCGCGGCCGCCCGGGCGGCGCAACCGCAGATCGACGCCTCGGGCAAGCGTCCCCCGATGCGCGACCCAACTGTCAGACCGAACTGGATATCGGGAGGCAGCGCGCTCCTGTCGACGGCACGCGACTACGCGCATTTCTGCCAGATGCTGCTCAACGGCGGCGAGCTCGGCGGCACCAGACTGGTCTCCCCGGCAACCGTCGCGCTCATGACATCGGATCATCTGACCGCGGAAATCCACCGCGGCCCCTCAACGCCGGCGCTTTTCGGCGCACTCGCGCCGATGCCGGAGTTTGGCCTTGGTTTCGGACTTGGGTTTGCCGTGCGTACGCACGCGGGGCGCAATCCGTTGCCGGGATCGGTCGGCGATTATTTCTGGAGCGGCGTGACCGGGACGTACTTCTGGATCGATCCGAAGCAGGCGCTCATTGCGATTCTCCTGATGCAGGCACCGGCGCAACGGCTGCACTACCGCTATCTCATGCGCACAATGGTGTATCAGGCGATCATGCAATAAAAGAGATCGTCATCTACGCCACGCGCTTCGGCTCCGCGATGCCTTGGTCATGACGGCATGAATACAACACGCAAGGTCTATGCGCGCTTCTCTCCGGCGTACCTCAGGGAAGCCGCGTCAGTGCTCCAATACGATGATCTAGGTTCAACGAACCCGAGAGAACTACCCAAAGCGTCGCCAAGTGTTTGAAGAGATGGTGGGCGCGACAGGGATCGAACCTGTGACCCCTACCATGTCAAGGTAGTGCTCTTCCGCTGAGCTACGCGCCCTAAGGCTGGATTGATCTATCGGCTCTGTATTGGCGAGGCAAGGCCGCGGAAAGCCGCTAGGCTGCCAGCATTTTCTGGACTTCGGTGACCAGTTCGCGCAGGTGCACGGGTTTCGAGAGAACCTTGGCCTGCTTTGGGGCGTTGGAATCCGCATTCAGAGCCACCGCGGCGAAGCCGGTGATAAACATGATCTTGATGTCAGGGTCGAGTTCGGCCGCCCTGCGGGCAAGCTCGATGCCGTCCATTTCCGGCATCACGATATCAGTGAGCAAGAGCTCGAACGGCTCTTCCCGCAGACGGTGATAGGCCGCAAGGCCATTGTCATAGGAGGTCACGTCAAATCCGGCATTCTGGAGCGCCTTCACCAGAAAGCGGCGCATGTCGGTATCGTCTTCCGCGAGCAGGATTTTCGACATAACTACGCAACACCCCGTCCGGCCGCATCTGGCCGCCTCAGCGGCCCGATTAAGACTTATGCCCGGTAAATAACGAGTGAACCGAAAGCATCGCTTGGCTTTATGTCCCAGCCGTGAACAATAGACGGTATAATGGAATGTTAAACCCGCTGGAGTGCCGGTGGCGCAAGGGGTTTAAGGGGCGCTAGGGTCACGGGAATTGGAACACTACGGGGCTTGAGACCGGCAATGGCGGTCATTCATGAGTGAAATCCGCGAAGAGCTCGATCCGCCATTCGAGATACTCGAGCCCGGGATCTGCCAGGGGCCGGTTTTGTTCAATTCGCCCCACAGCGGATCGGTCTACCCACGCGAATTCCTGGCAGCCTGCCGGCTCGATATCGCCACCCTCCGCCGCTCGGAAGACAGTTTCGTCGATGAGCTCATCGCCGGCGTGGTACGCCGCGGATACCCGATGATGCGCGCGCACTTCCCGCGCTGCTTCGTCGACGTGAACCGCGAGCCCTACGAGCTCGACCCACGCATGTTCGATGGGCGCCTGCCATCATTTGCCAATACCCGCTCCATGCGCGTGGCAGGAGGCCTCGGGACCGTTGCCAGAGTGGTCGGCGATGCCCAGGAAATCTATGACCAGCGTATTCCGGTCGACGATGCCTTGCGGCGTATCGAGAGCCTCTACAAGCCCTATCACCGGGCCTTGCGTCGCCTATTCAGCCGATTGCACCGTGATTTCGGCGCAGCCGTGCTCGTTGATTGCCACTCGATGCCCTCAACCGCAGGCCACAAAGACGAAAGACCGCGTCCGGAATTCGTGTTGGGCGACCGGTACGGTACGAGCTGCGTCGGTGTCGTGGCCGAAACGGTCGAGAAAACGCTGCGATCGCTTGGGTATACGGTGAGCCGCAATAAGCCTTACGCCGGCGGCTTTATCACCGAGCACTACGGTAATCCGGCTGCCGGCCTGCATGCGATCCAGCTCGAGATTAACCGGGCCCTTTATATGGACGAGCGGCGATATCAGAGGTCCCCGACCTTCGATCATCTGGCGTCCGACCTGGAAACCCTGGCGAGACGCCTCGCCGATATCCCGCTGGAGCAGCTGCGTCCGTACCGAGCCGCCGCGGAATAAAAAAAGGGCCGCTCGCGGGTGCAAGCGGCCCAAGTCTAGGGAGGAAACGCCCAAGGAGGGCAGCAGTAGCTCTCGCTACCGCACTGCAATAATCTACACCGCGACGCACAAAAATCAAGGTTGGAAGCCCTTTTTCCTATGCTGTTATTGCATAGCTGCCGCCCCATTGACCCCCCTTCCGGCATGCCTATGCGAAAGCGGTGGGGCCGCGGGCTCCTGCAGGCTTAAACCCCGGGGCAGAAGGTCAAACGGTTCCCGGCCCTCCACCGGCGAATCCAAACGTGCAGTTGCCGGGCCCGCGAGTCTTCGATACGTCGGGAACCACAGGCAGGCAGCGGCATGACCGCCATCGACTTCAGTCACTTCGTCGATCAGCTCGCCACTGCATCCGGCGAAACCATCCTGCCATTCTTTCGAACCGCCCTCGCTATTGAGAACAAGAAGGCTGGGGGCTTTGATCCGGTGACCGCAGCCGATCGCGCGGCCGAGCAGACCATGCGCGCCCTCATCCGCAGGCAATTTCCGGATCACGGCATTCTTGGAGAGGAATACGGTTCGGAGCGGACCGACGCCGAATACGTGTGGGTTCTTGATCCGATCGACGGCACCAAGTCCTTCATTTCCGGCATGCTGGCCTGGGGCACGCTGATCGGCCTGATGCGCTTCGGCGAGCCCGTCTTCGGCCTGATGAACCAGCCCTACACGCGCGAGCGCTTTTCAGGCGATGGCGGGGCCGCTCATTATCGCGGTCCGGCGGGCCGGCGTGACCTGCACGTGCGGGAGTGCGCAACCATCGATGATGCGCTCCTGTTCACGACCAGCCCGCTGCTGATGAATCGCAGCGATCGCGCCGCGTTCGGCCGGCTCGAGGACAAGGTGAAACTCTCCCGCTACGGCGGCGACTGCTACGCGTACTGCATGCTGGCAATGGGGCTGATCGATCTCATTATTGAAACCGAGATCAAGCCGCACGATATCGTCGCAATCATCCCGATCATCGCCGGAGCGGGCGGCATCATCACGACATGGGAGAACAGACCTGCACAAGGGGGCGGACGTATCATTGTCGCCGGTGACAGGCGCGTGCACCAGGCGGCGCTGGAAATACTGGCGCACTAAAACCGCGGCGTCCCCGGTACGAAGGCGTCGAAAGCCGCCCAGAACTGAGCGCGATAGTGGTCCTGCTCCTGCAGGATTTCATGCTTGGCGCCGGCGAGAATGAGATGGCGGCCGGCAAGGAGATGCTGGCCGAACGCCTCGATTGCCGGCGTGGACACAACTTCATCGCGGCCGGCGGCCACCATGAGAATGGGCTGACGGATGCTTGCCGGATAAGCCGGGTCCGCGAACTGTTTCATTTGCCGGAGCGCGACGTCTACCCAGGCAACCGTAGGCGCGCCAAGCCCGAGCGCCGGTTCCTGTTCGAGCACTGCGGCGTTGCGTGCGTAACGTACGGGATCCGAGGTCAGGACGTTGCCGATGAAGTTCTCGGTGCCGGTTGCGGCGGCGGAATCCCCGGTCGGCACATAGGCACCGCCTATTCCAAGCAGCCGTATGAAGCGGGTCAGCGGCCCGGCGACGCGCGCAAGTGCGGCGTGGGGGAGCGCGATCATCGGAGCCGACAGCACGATCCTTTCGAACCAGCGGCTGCCATCATGGCTGGAGCGGATCACGACAGCCGCACCCATGGAGTGCGCCAACGCAAAGATGGGCGGCGGGCAATCCGGCAGCACGACCTGCTCCATTACCGCCTCGAGGTCGGTGATGTAATTGGAGAAGCTGCGCACGTAGCCCTTGTGCCGGTCCGAGAGCGCGCGGTCGGAAAGACCCTGTCCCCGCCAGTCGAAGGTCGCTACCGCAAAGCCCCGGGCGCGCAAATCGCGTACTGTCTCAAAATACTTTTCGATGAACTCGGCGCGTCCCTGAAGAATGACCACGGTGCCCCTGCGGCCCGGCGGCGGCGCCCACCGGGCAAAGCGCAGGTTGACCCCGTCGGGGGTTTTGATCGCGCCGGTCACCGCATCGTCTGGCACCGGATTGGCAGGAATGGAGACGAGTTTCATGTGGCCGGGAGGTGAGCCGGAACGGCGCTCGCGCGTTATAGCAGGGCCGCGAACGCACTCAATTGCGGGCATTTTTAGAAGAAAAAATGCTGCAATTCCAACATGTTGCATGAAAACAGCCCGGCCCTTGCGAGCCAAAAAACCGCTCCCATATCAGGAAGTGCGCAGGCCCTATGGCTGCGCACGGTTAGGTCCGGCCATTCGGCGGATCACCGCATGTCGCTCAACAATGGAGGATATGCCATGCGAACTTTCGACCTTGCTCCCCTTTATCGTTCCACCGTCGGCTTCGACCGGCTCTTTTCCATGCTTGATGGATTTGAGACCGCTCCGGGCTACCCGCCGTACAACATCGAGCGGACCGGCGAGAACGATTACCGCGTCACCGTTGCAGTTGCCGGTTTCGGCGAAAAGGATCTTTCGATCGAAGCGAAAGAAAACACCCTGACGATCAAGGGCTCCAAACAGACGAAGGAAGAGCAGAACGGCGAAGTGCTCTATCAAGGTATCGCCGCACGCGCTTTTGAGCGCGTCTTCCAGCTTGCCGATCATGTCCAGGTCAAGAGCGCGAACCTCGAGAATGGACTGCTGCACGTCAATCTCGTGCGCGAGATTCCTGAGGCGAAAAAGCCGCGCCAGATCCCGATCGGCAACGGCAATGCCAAGGCTGAAGTGATCGACGCGAAAGCGGCAGCCTAAAGCCGGAGAAACCTCCCCCAAAAAACTTGCGCCCCGGATACCCCGGGGCGCTTTTGTTTCGGCCTCAGGCCAGCTGCGCCGCTAGTTCTTTCCACCGCTTTCGCCAGGCGGCGGTATCTGGATGATTTTTGCGGCACGCACGTAGGGCGGCGTCAGCGCGGCGTTCAACGCCGGACCCATGAACAGGATGTCGCCGAATTGTGCGTCGGCGACGACGCGAAGCTCGACCCCCGAACCGTCAAAGGCATGCAGCACGTAATAGGCACCGCGCCTGACCGGCTCTCCGACCGGATCGAGTCCGACGTAGCGAACACCTGCAAGAATCGTCGACGGTGGCAGTATTCCGATCTGCGATACGTCAACGTCCGGCGGCTGGGCACGCCCTGGCAAGGCGCCTGCAAGCAGGCCCCCTGCCAGCACCAATACCGCCAATGTGCTCCCGCCTAGTCCTTTCATGGCCGACCCCTGTTTTGCCGCCTGTCCTGTCCGGTCATGAGGTTAAACGGTTAACGCGCATTCGTCTTGCAGGACCTTCCGGCGCAACAGCATTGCGCGGATATTGGGCCGGGGACCCGCCTTCTTGCCGTCCGGATGCCCCTGCCGCAAGAAAACGAAAGATTCTGCCCAATCCGGCGTGGACCAGCCTTGTGCGACAGGGCAAAATTTGGCATGGTCCATTAGGACAGTAATGCTGTCCTAATAGCTGGCGAGCACGGGTGGCGGCTCTTAAGTCGCAGGGGCAGACATCGGTGGCGCCCGAACAGGTGCAGCCACGGGCGGCGACAACGCCGGACAGGCTGCCCCCTTTCGAGATCAGTTGCGCGTTGACCGCGAGCGATGTGAGCGCGCGGACGAGGCGGGTACGCCGGAGCGATTCGCGCGCCGGCGAGGCAGGGCGAGATGAGCGAGAAGAGGCGCATTGCTGGATTTGCCGGAAGCGGCCCGACCGCCGATCCCGGCGTGCCGCTTGCGCAGGGTCTCTACGATCCCGCGCTCGACAAGGATTCCTGCGGCGTTGGCTTCATCGCCGATATCAAGGGCCGCAAATCGCACCAGCTCATCGAAGACGGCCTGCGTATCCTCTGCAACCTTGAGCATCGTGGAGCAGTCGGTGCCGATCCGCGCATGGGTGATGGCGCCGGCATCCTGGTGCAGATCCCGCACAAGTTCTTCGTCAAGAAAACCGCCGAGCTCGGAATAAAGCTGCCCAACCCCGGCGAGTACGCGGTCGGCTATCTGTTCATGCCGCAGGATGCGAACTGGCGGCAGATCATCCGCGATATTTATGCGGAGGTCATCGCGCGCGAGAAATTGACACTGCTCGGCTGGCGCGACGTGCCGACCGACAATTCGACGCTCGGCGAATCCGTCAAGCCGACCGAGCCGAAGCACATGCAGGTATTCATCGGCCGCGGCAAAAAGAAGATGTCCGAGGACGAGTTCGAGCGCCGACTCTACATCCTGCGCAAGTCGATCTCCAATGCAATCTACCGCCGGCGCGAGCGGCGCACGTCCGGCTACTACCCGGTGTCGATCTCCTGCCGCACCGTGATCTACAAGGGAATGTTCCTCGCCGATCAACTCGGCACCTATTATCCCGATCTGCACGATCCGGATTTCGAGAGCGCGCTTGCGCTGGTGCACCAGCGATTCTCGACGAACACCTTCCCGACCTGGTCGCTCGCGCACCCCTACCGCTACATCGCGCACAACGGCGAAATCAACACGCTGCGCGGCAATGTGAACTGGATGGCGGCGCGGCAGGCCTCGGTATCCTCGCCGTTGTTCGGCAAGGACATCAGCAAGCTGTGGCCGATCTCCTACGAAGGGCAGTCAGACACCGCATGCTTCGACAACGCGCTCGAGTTTCTGACTCAGGGCGGCTATTCGCTTGCGCACGCGATGATGATGATGATTCCGGAGGCGTGGGCGGGCAATCCGCTCATGGACGAGGAACGCCGCGCCTTCTACGAATACAACGCCGCGCTGATGGAGCCGTGGGACGGACCGGCCGCGATCGCGTTTACGAATGGACGGCAGATCGGTGCCACGCTCGATCGTAACGGCCTGCGGCCCGCGCGCTACCTGCTGACGCGCGATGATCGCATCGTCATGGCATCCGAAATGGGTGTCCTGCCGATTCCGGAAAAGGACATCATCAAGAAGTGGCGCCTCCAGCCTGGCAAGATGTTGCTGGTCGACCTCGATGAGGGCCGGCTCATTCCCGACGAGGAACTCAAGGCAACGCTCGCCAGAAGCCATCCTTATAAAGAGTGGCTGGCCAACACCCAGATCGTTCTCGAGGACCTGCCCGGCACCGCCAATGAGGCGCCTATTTCCAACCTGTCGCTGCTCGATCGGCAGCAGGCCTTCGGCTACACCCAGGAAGACATCAAGTTCCTGATGACGCCGATGGCGACCACCGGCGAGGAACCGGTCGGCTCAATGGGCAACGATACGCCGATCTCCGCGCTGTCCAGCAGGCCGAAGTCGCTGTTCACCTACTTCAAGCAGAACTTTGCACAGGTGACCAATCCGCCGATCGACCCGATCCGCGAGGAGCTGGTGATGAGCCTCGTCTCCATCATCGGGCCGCGGCCGAACATTTTCGACCTCGAGGGCACATCGAGGACGAAACGTCTTGAGGTACGTCAGCCGATCCTCACCAACGAGGATCTGGAAAAGATCCGCTCGATCTCCACGATGAGCGGCGATCACTTCAAGTCCAGCACCTTCGACATCACGTTTCCGGCCGAGCACGGTGCTGACGGAATGGGGTGGGCGCTCGACGAACTGTGCGAGCGCGCCGAAGAGGAGGTACGCAACGGCTGCAACATCATCATTCTGTCCGACCGCAAGGCCGGCGCCGACCGCATCCCGATCCCTGCATTACTCGCCTGCGCCGCGGTCCATCATCATCTGATCCGCAACGGCCTGCGCACATCCGTCGGCCTGGTGCTCGAAACCGGAGAGCCGCGCGAAGTACATCATTTTGCGTGCCTTGCGGGCTACGGCGCCGAAGCGATCAATCCTTATCTTGCCTTCGAAACGCTGGTCGCCATCAAGAACGAGCTGCCGGGCAAGCCGGCCGACGACAAGGAAGTCATCAAGAAATACATCAAGGCAATCGGCAAGGGTCTGCTCAAGGTGATGTCCAAGATGGGCATCTCCACCTACCAGTCGTACTGCGGTGCGCAGATTTTCGATGCCGTCGGCCTGCGTCAGGATTTCGTGGACAAGTACTTCACGGGTACGCACACGCGTATCGAAGGTGTCGGACTTGCCGAAATTGCCGAGGAAGCCGTACGCCGCCACCGCGACGCCTTCAGCGACGCGCCGATCTACCGCTCGATGCTCGACGTTGGGGGTGATTATGCGGTACGCGTGCGCGGCGAAGACCACGTCTGGACAGCGGAAACGGTATCGCGCCTGCAGCACGCCGTACGCGGCAATTCACGGGACCATTATCGCGCCTTCGCGCAACTTGTGAACGAGCAGAACGAACGGCTGCTGACCATCCGCGGCATGTTCCGGCTGAAGAAAGCGGAGGAAGACGGCCGCAGGCCGGTGCCTCTGGAAGACGTCGAGCCTGCAAAGAACATCGTGCGGCGCTTCTCGACGGGCGCGATGTCGTTCGGCTCGATTTCACGCGAAGCACACACGACGCTCGCGATCGCCATGAATCGTATCGGCGGCAAGTCGAACACCGGCGAGGGCGGCGAGGAAGCCGACCGCTTCAAGCCGCTGCCGAATGGCGATTCGATGCGCTCGGCGATCAAACAGGTCGCGTCCGGCCGCTTCGGTGTTACCGCCGAGTACCTGGTCAATTCGGACGTGATGCAGATCAAGATGGCGCAGGGTGCAAAGCCCGGCGAAGGCGGCCAGCTGCCGGGGCACAAGGTCGACAAGACCATTGCCAAAGTGCGGCACTCGACGCCCGGCGTCGGCCTGATTTCGCCGCCGCCGCACCACGACATCTACTCGATCGAGGACCTGGCGCAGCTCATCTTCGACCTGAAAAACGTCAACCCGACCGGCGACGTCTCCGTGAAGCTCGTGTCGGAGGTCGGCGTCGGCACCGTCGCCGCCGGGGTTTCGAAAGCGCGCGCCGATCACGTCACCATTGCCGGCTTCGAGGGTGGCACCGGTGCTTCCCCGCTCACCTCGATCAAGCATGCCGGCAGTCCGTGGGAGATCGGCCTTGCCGAGACACACCAGACGCTGGTCATCAATCGCCTGCGCGGGCGCATCGCCGTACAGGTCGACGGCGGCATCCGCACCGGCCGTGACGTCGTCGTCGGCGCGCTGCTCGGCGCAGACGAATTCGGCTTCGCAACAGCGCCCCTGATCGCCGCCGGCTGCATCATGATGCGAAAGTGCCACCTCAACACCTGCCCGGTCGGAGTGGCGACGCAGGATCCGGTGTTGCGCAAGCGTTTCAAGGGCCAGCCCGAGCACGTCATCAATTACTTCTTCTTCGTCGCCGAGGAAGTCCGCGAACTGATGGCCGAGCTCGGTTTCCGCACGTTCGACGAAATGATCGGACAGATGCAGATGCTGGATCGCCGCAAGCTGGTCGAGCACTGGAAGGCAAAAGGCCTCGACTTTTCCAAGCTGTTCACCAAGCCGCCGGCGGAAAAGGGTACTGCCATCTACAAATGCGAGCCGCAGGACCACAAGATCAAGGACATCCTTGACCGTAAGCTGATCGCACAGGCGCAGGCCGCACTCGATCGCGGGGCGCCGGTGCGGTTGCAGGCCATCATCCACAACACCGATCGCGCCTGCGGCGGCATGCTCTCAGGCGAAGTGGCCAAGCGCTACGGCCACGAAGGTCTGCCCGATGATACAATCCACGTCCGCTTCACCGGGACGGCCGGACAAAGCTTCGGCGCATGGCTCGCGCGCGGCATAACTTTTGAGCTTGATGGCGATGCCAACGACTACGTCGGCAAGGGCCTGTCGGGAGGCCGGCTGATCATCCGTCCGCCGGCGGATTCCGGCATCGTGCCTGAAGAATCAATCATCGTCGGCAACACCGTGCTCTACGGCGCGATCGAAGGCGAATGCTATTTCCGCGGTGTCGCCGGCGAACGTTTTGCCGTGCGCAATTCCGGCGCCATCGCGGTGATCGAGGGCGCCGGCGACCACTGCTGCGAGTACATGACCGGCGGCGTCGTCGTTGTGCTCGGCCGCACCGGGCGGAATTTCGCGGCCGGAATGTCTGGCGGCATCGCCTATGTGCTTGACGAGGACTCGACGTTCAAGACGCGTTGCAACATGGCGATGGTCGAACTGGAGCCGGTTCCCGAAGAGGAACAGGTCGCCGAGCAGGAGTTCGGCCACTACAACGATCTGGAATCGCACGGCCGCGTCGACGTCATGTCGGATCTCACGATAAAGGATGCCGAGCGGCTGCACATGCTGATCTCCAACCACGCCCGCTACACCGGCTCCAAGCGCGCCGCCGAGATCCTTGCCAACTGGAACCAGTATCGCCCGCTGTTCCGAAAGGTTATGCCGGTCGAATATCGCCGCGCACTCGCCGAGATGGCGAAGGAGAAGGCCGCCACGATGCAGGCCGCGGAATAGCGTATGGGCAAGGTTACCGGTTTCCTGGAATTCGAGCGCGAGGACCGCGACTACCAACCGGTCGCGGAGCGCATCAAGCATTGGCACGAGTTCGTGCTGCCGCTCTCGGACAAGGAAATCCGCGAACAGGCGGCCCGTTGCATGGATTGCGGCGTGCCCTATTGCCACGGCACCAGCCGCATCACCGGCGCCCCGACGGGGTGCCCGGTCAACAACCAGATTCCTGACTGGAACGACCTCGTGTACCGGGGCAACTGGGAGGAAGCGGCCCGCAATCTGCACTCGACCAATAATTTTCCGGAATTCACCGGCCGGGTCTGCCCGGCGCCGTGCGAGGCATCGTGCACGCTCAACATCGAAGAGAACCCGGTCACCATCAAGACGATCGAATGCGAGATTGCCGACCGCGCGATCGCGCAAGGCCTCAAGCCGGACAAGCCGCAGCGCAAAACCGGCAAGAAGGTGGCGGTCGTAGGCTCAGGACCGGCCGGGCTTGCCTGCGCGCAGCAGCTCGCGCGCGCCGGTCACGACGTGCATGTCTACGAGCGTTGGGCCAAGGCCGGCGGCCTGCTGCGCTACGGCATTCCCGATTTCAAGATGGAGAAGATCCACGTCGACCGCCGCATCGAACAGATGCAGGCGGAAGGCGTAACCTTTCACTACAATGCGCACGTCGGCGTAAACGTCGCGGCTGACAAGCTGGTAAAGGAGCACGACGCTGTCGTGCTGGCCGGCGGCAGTGAAAAGCCGCGCGACCTGCCTATCCCCGGGCGCGAGCTTAAGGGCATCCATTTCGCGATGGAATTCCTGCCACAGCAGAACCGGCGCGTCAGCAGCGAGCCGCTTGGCGAGGTCGAGCCGATCCTCGCCACAGGCAAGAAAGTCGTGGTCATCGGCGGCGGCGATACCGGCTCAGATTGCATCGGTACGTCGATCCGGCAGGGCGCGGTGTCTGTTACGAATTTCGAGATCATGCCGCAGCCTCCCCTGCATGAAAACAAACTGCTGACCTGGCCCAACTGGCCGCTCAAGCTGCGCACCTCGTCAAGCCATGAGGAGGGAGCCACGCGTGAATTTGCCGTACTGACGCAGAAATTCAGCGGCGAGAACGGCCGGGTGAAGAAACTTCATTGCACGCATGTTGACGAAAAGTTCCAGCCCATGCCGGGTACCGAATTCGAGATTGATGCCGATCTCGTACTGCTCGCCATGGGCTTCGTGCATCCGGTGCACGAGGGCATGCTCAAGGCGCTGGATGTCGCGCTTGATCAGCGCGGCAACGTGTCTGCTGACACCAACGCTTACCAGACGTCGCTGCCGAAAGTCTTTGCCGCCGGCGACATGCGGCGCGGGCAGTCACTGGTGGTGTGGGCAATTCGTGAAGGCCGCCAGGCAGCGCATGCGGTCGACAAATTCCTGATGGGATCAACGACGCTGCCGCGCTGATGCGGTACTGCCGCGTCAGATCAACGGAAAGTGCCGAAAAGACCGACGGGCCGCGGCGGCCGCGGCGCCTCGTCACGCTGCTGCGGGCGAGCCGGCTTGGGCTTGGCTTGCGTCTGGGTGTTTTGCGCGGCTTTCGGCGGCGACGCCTTTGGCGCCGTAGTCTTCTTTTCAGGCGCTGGTTCCGGGCGTGCGGTTTCGGCCGGCGCAGCCGCCATCGCGGCAGCGGGTGTCATCGCCGCCGCCGGCGGCGTGGGCTTTCCTTCGTTGTCGGGCTTGAGCACAAAATCGTCGGCGCGTCCCCGCGGAGCCGCGACCGGCTCGCCCTTGACCAGCACGCGGGTCGCTATCGCATCGCCATGTGGGGAACTATTGCCGGCGCCTCCCAACAGTTCCTCGGACGTAGTCGGCGTCACCGTCAACGGAATGACGGGTCCCGCCATCGGTCGCGCTGCAGGCTTGCCATCCGGCGTCGCGGGCGTGACCGGTCCCGAAGGAAGCGCGATCGGAGCCACGCGGCTGTTCATCTGGCGACGGATTTCACGCTCGACATAGTGCGCGAGCTTCAGCGCGCCGCTTTTCGTGAAAAAGACCCCGTCGTTCGACCGCAAGCGCCGTATCTGACCTTCGTAGTCGGGTCCGAAATTCGAGTACTTTCCCGATTCGTCGACAAAGCCGTCCCAGATGTCGACATAGACCACGCCGGCCCGTTCGGCGCGCGCGCGGTAAAGATCGTTAAGATAGACCGCATCGGCGGTCGACTTGGTGCCGCGGATCGACGGCAGGCCGACCCAGAACACCGGCACGCTCTTGCTCTTGAGCGCGGCGATCGTCTCATCAATCCGTTTTGAGTAGATCTCGGCCCACTGGTCGGTCCGGAATTCGATGATGCCGGTCGCCTTTTTCCCGGGCTGCGTCTCCGGAGCCGCGATCGAATCCTGCTCCGGGTCTTCGACCGGGTCCTTGTTCTGCGCGTCCTTGTTCTGAATGTCCTTGTCGGGCGCCGGCTTGTTCGCTTTGTCCTTTTCCTTCTTCTTGTCGGCTTCCTTGGCAAGGTCTCGTTCGCGGATGTTCTGGCGATCACTGATGCCGAGCATCATCACCACGTAGTTCGCTTTTTCCTGACTGAGAATATCACGCGCGACGTGCCACCAATCGAGATCCCCCTTCGACTCATAGCGCAGCAAACCGGAATGAATCTTGTTCTTGCGAACGATGGCGACCTCCGGCGTATCCGCGAAGGCCTCCTCCAGCCCGTAGGCGAGCCAGTCGGCCATGCCGTCACCCATGACGACGATCGAAGTCGTCGGCGCGGGCGCGTCCGGTTTTGCTTCAACCTTTTTCGGCGGCGGAGCACGCGAATTGTCGACCGGCGCCTGCGGCTGCTCAGTGTTCTCGAATGAACGCTGGCCGCCGCCGAAAAGCCCGCCGAAAAATCCACCGCCGGACCGTTGCTGCCGCTGCCGGGACAGGAACGGAAAACGGTCGTCGCGCCACTGCGCCTGTGCCGGCGAACTGACTGCGATCTCAAGCGCGGCGAGGCCCACAATATCGACCGCGGCCAGAAGGGCCGCCCCGACGAGCCAGCGCGAAAACCGGTTTTTCACAGCCATGCGAATGCCAAATCGGGACGTTTGCAGACGTAACCGCCGACGCCCGGCAACCATGGATTATCAACGCCGGAATAATGTCAACTCAAAGGTCGCGGGGGCGCCGCGATCCTTAACGCGCGCGCAACTGGTCCAGGATCCCGGCGGAAGCAAAACCGTCGGGAATGCGCCCGTTTTTAGCCTGAAATTCGCGAATTGCGGCACGCGTCCTGACCCCGAAGAGCCCGTCGGGTTCGCCCACGTCGTAACCATGCCGCGCCAGCAGCTGTTGAAGTTCCAGCCGTTCCGTCCGCGACAGAACGCGCTCGTACCGCGGCCAGTCCTGCGCAAACGGAGCGCCGCCGCGCAGCCTGTCGGCCAGGTGCCCGATGGCCAAGGCGTAGGCTTCTGCCGGATTGTACTTCATGATCACGCCGAAATTCGCCAGCATCAGGAAGCCGGGACCCTGCACGCCCGCCGGCACCAGCAGAAACGCGTGATCGTCCGGACGCGGAAACGGATGGCCGTCCGGACGCCTGATGCCGTGCCGCTCCCATTCCCGGACCGTCATCGAGCGGCTGTGATCGGCGAGAAGGAAATTGAAAGTCGCCGGCACCACCACTTCGTAGCCCCACGTGTGGCCCGGGACCCAGCCGTCACGTTTCAGATTATTGGCGGTGGATGCGATGACGTCGGGCACCGAATCGACAACGTCGCGACGCCCGTCATGGTCGAAGTCGACCGCATACTTCTTGAAGGCGGTCGGCATGAACTGGGTCGGCCCGAACGCGCCTGCCCAGGAACCTACCAGACGGTCGGGGCGGATATCACGGCGTTGAATGATCTCAAGCGTCGAAAGAAACTCCTCGCGGAAAAATTCCTGTCGCCGGCCGACGCACGCAAGCGTCGCGGTCGAGCGCAGCACGGGGCGCTCGCCGATCAGCGTCCCGTAATTTGTCTCGACACCCCAGATGGCCGCAATGATGTAGCGGTCGACTCCGTAGGCGCGTTCCACGGCGTCAAACACGCTGCGGTATTTTTCCAGCAGCTCGCGGCCGCGCGCGATGCGCTCGTCGGTGACGAGAATGTCGAGATAGTCCCAGATCGCTTTTGTGAATTCGGGCTGGTTGTCAAGCAGATCCATAATGCGCAGATCGGGCGCCAGCGGTGCCGTATACGTGGCAAAAACGTTTCGCGAGATGCCGCGCCGCGCAGCCGCCGGCCAGAGCCGCTGGATGCAGCTGTGAAAATTTTCTGCCGCCGCGCGGATTGCTTCCGCGGTCATCAGCGGATGGCCGGACGCGCCCGACTGTCCGCTCCACTCCGCCGCCGGCGGCGGAGCCGGCTGCGACAGCGCGCCCGTGGTGGCCGGGTGTCGCGAATCCTGCGCGACGGCGATGCCTCCGGCAGCCGCAAAAACGCCTGCAATGACGACTATTGGCAACCTTCCGCGCATGCCGGTCCCGAGTCTTTTGTCCGTCATTTCCGCATCTATGGGTCGTCCAATATCATTTCAGGGACGTTAATGGTGTACTGCCTTTATGACGCATCTGGACCCCCGGCCCCGACCCGTGCTTTGTGCGCCCGAGCATTGCCACGACTCACCTTGAAGATTTTCGCATGACCCGCATTCGCAAAGCCATATTCCCCGTGGCCGGCCTCGGAACCCGGTTCCTTCCGGCGACCAAAGCCATGCCCAAGGAGATGCTCCCCGTTGTCGACCGGCCGCTGATCCAGCACGTGGTCGATGAAGCCCGTCAGGCCGGCATTGAGCATTTCATCTTCGTGACGGGACGGAACAAAAGCGTGATCGAGGATCATTTCGACCGCCAGTTCGAACTCGAATTAACCTTGATGGAGCGCGGCAAAAAAGCCGAGCTCAAGCTGCTGTCCGAGGATCTGCCCGAAGCCGGGACGGTGAGCTTCACGCGGCAGCAATCGCCGCTCGGCCTGGGCCACGCCGTCTGGTGCGCGCGCGAGCTCGTCGGTCGCGAGCCCTTCGCACTGCTGCTGCCCGACGTGCTTGTGCAGCACCCGCGCGGGTGCCTCGCGCAGATGATGGACGCCGCCGAGGATCTCGACGGCAACGCCAATATTGTCGCCGTCGAAGAGGTGCCCGCCGAGCGCGTGCACATGTACGGCGTGGTCGGCGTGGGTGCCGCAAAGGGCAAGGCCTTTTCGATTACCGGAATGGTCGAAAAGCCGAAGGCGAGCGAAGCGCCGTCCAACCTGTCCATCACCGGGCGCTACATCCTGCAGCCGCAGATCTTCGATCTTCTGGAAAAACAGGCGGCCGGTGCCGGCGGCGAGATCCAGCTCACCGACGCGATGGTCGCGTTGGCACGCACGCAGCCGTTTTACGGGCTGAAGTTCGAAGGCCGCAGTTTCGATTGCGGCTCGAAGATCGGGTTTCTGACCGCCAACGTGGCCTACGGTCTGCAGCGCAGCGACATTGCGCCGGAGCTGCGCGCCGAGATGCGCCGCCTGCTCGACGGCAAGTGACCGGCTCGGGCGAGCGGCCCTAAAGCCAGCCCTTGAGTTCGCGCGTGACGATGTCGCGGATGACGGCCATTCCCCCCGGAGAATCGTTGAGACAGGGGATCGCCGCGAAATTCTCGCCCCCCGCCTCGCGGAAAATCGCGGCGTTTTCCATCGCGATCTCTTCCAGCGTCTCGAGGCAATCGGCGGCGAAGCCCGGCGTGACGACGGCGAGGTTTTTGACGCCGCGACCGGCCAGCGATTTCACGGTCGCATCGGTATAGGGCTTGATCCATTCGGCCGTACCGAAGCGGGACTGGAATGTCATGATCAGACGCTCGTCGTCCAGTTTCAGTTTCCTCCGCAGCAGGGCCGTCGTCTCGCCGCATTGCTTGAGGTAGGGATCGCCCTTGGCTACGTACTCCTCCGGCATCCCGTGATAGGAGGCGATGATCACCTCCGGCTTGAACGAAAGCCTGGCCAGCGCGGCATTGAGTGAGGCTGCGAGCGCATCGATATAGACGGGCTCTGCGTAGTAGGGCGCGGCAACGCGCAGTGCCGGCTGGAACCGCATGCGCCGCAGCGCGCGGAAAACCTCGTCGCAGACGGTCGCCGTCGTCGCGGCGGCGTATTGAGGATAGAGCGGCACGATCAGGACTTTCTCACAGTCCTGCGCCGCCAGCGCCTCAAGCCGCGAAGGGATCGACGGGTTTCCGTAACGCATGGCCCAGTCGACGCGGATGCGCTTGTCGACCTTTTCAAAGATCTCGTCGAGCTTGTCCGACTGGGACCGCGTTATGGTCTTCAGCGGCGACTCGTTTCGCTCCCTGTTCCAGATCTTGTCGTAGTCGCGACCCTTGCGGCCCGGCCGGACCGTCAGGATGATGAAATTGAGGACAAACCACCACTTCAGCCGGTTTTCCTCGATCACGCGCCGGTCCGACAGAAACTGCTTGAGATACCGGCGCATCGACCAGTAATCGGTCGCATCCGGCGTGCCGAGATTGACCAGCAGCACGCCGATGCGGCCGCCGGTTATCGGAACTGAAACCGGACTCATGGCTTGCGCTCGTCCGCAATGATCTTGCCGTCGTTCGGCAGCGTGCCCGGCGCCATCAGCCTGACAGAACCCTTGAGTTTCGTGATCGACTGCAGCGTCGCGGCGATCGCGGCTTCGAGACCGGCATCGGATGAGGCGCACTCGGCCAGCAGCGTCATCCGGTCCTGCTCCGCTTCGCGGTCGACGACCAGACGCAGGCGCCTGATCTCGGGATGCCGCGCGGCGATTTCGACGATCTGCTTGGGGTGCACGAACATTCCCTTCACCTTTGCCGTCTGGTCGGCACGCCCCATCCAGCCCCTGATGCGGGCATTGGTGCGGCCGCAAGGCGAAACGCCCGGCATCAGCGCCGACAGATCGCCCGTCGCCAGCCTGATCATCGGGTAGTCGCGGTTGAACGACGTGACCACGACTTCGCCCACCTCGCCGTCCGGCACCGGGTCGCCCGTGCCGGGTCGGACGATCTCGACGATCACCGTTTCGTTCACGATCATGCCGTCGCAGACCTCACTCTCGTAAGCGATCACGCCCAGTTCCGCTGTCGCATAGCATTGAAGGACCACGACGCCGCGCCGGCCGAGTTCGTCACGCAACGATGGCGGCAACGCGGCGCCGGACACCAGCCCGCGTTTGAATGACGTAGCGTCCTTGCCCGTTTTCTCCGCCGTATCGAGCAGGATCTTCAGGAAATCCGGAGTGCCGACGTAGCCCGACGGTTTGTAGTGCGCGATCGCCTCGAGCTGCTGCTCGGTGTTTCCGACGCCGCCTGGGACGACCGCGCAGCCAAGCGCGTGCGCGCCCGACTCCAGGATGAAACCGCCTGGCGTGAGGTGATAGGCGAAGGAATTGTGGACGATATCACCCCTGCGAAAACCGGCTGCAAAAAGCGCACGTGCCGCGCCCCACCAGTCCTCCCCCGTCCCTTCCGGCTCGAAAATCGGCCCCGGCGACATCAGCAGGCGCCTTGCACCCGCGACCGGCGTAACGTTGAGGCCGCCGAAAGGCGGGTTCTCTTTCTGCATCGCCGAGAAGTCTGCCTTGCGCAGAACCGGCAGCTTCGCCAATGCCGCCCGCGAGGTGACAGTTTTCGCGTCCACTCCGGAGAGGTGCTTTGCCCAACCGGGCGCTGTCATTGCATGTGCAACGAGGTCCGGCACCTGGGCGAGCTGATCGCGTTCGCGGACTGCAGGATCGCGGGTTTCGAGCGCGTCGTAATGGCCGGTCATGGCCTAGGCGAGCCACCTCTTGCGCCGGCGGTAGTGTTTGCCCTCGCGGAACGACTTGCGCCGGCCCTCGGATATGCCGAGGTAGAATTCCTTGACGTCCTCGTTTTCGGAAAGCGTCCTGGCATCGCCGTCCATCACCACCCGGCCGTTTTCGAGAATATAACCGTAGCGCGCAAAGCGCAGGGCCATGTGGGTGTTCTGCTCGGCGAGCAGGAAGGAGACGCCTTCCTTTTCGTTCAGATCCTTCACGATCCCGAAAATTTCCTCGACGATCTGCGGCGCCAGCCCCATCGACGGTTCATCGAGCAGGATCATCTTCGGGCGCGACATCAGCGCACGGCCGATGGCGCACATCTGTTGCTCGCCGCCCGAAGTATAGCCGGCAAGCGAATCTTTCCGTTCGCGAAGCTTCGGAAAATAGCCGTAGACCAGATCGAGATCGCGCCTGATTTCACTCTTGCCGTCGCGCCGCGTGAAGGCGCCGGTCAGGAGATTTTCCTCGATCGTCAGATGGCCGAAGCAGTGACGGCCTTCCATGACCTGGATGCAGCCGCGCCGTACGAGCTCGTTTGGCGACAGATCCTGCACCTCCGCCCCTTCAAACACGATGGAACCTTTGGTCACGTCGCCACGCTCGGCGTGCAGCAGATTGGAGATCGCCTTCAGCGTGGTGGTCTTGCCCGCACCGTTGGCGCCGAGCAGCGCCACGATGCCGCCCCTCGGCACGTCCAGCGACACGCCCTTGAGCACCAGGATCACGTGATCGTAGATGACCTCGATATTGTTGACCGAAAGGATGCGCTCGGCTTGTGCGACGGATGATCGCTCGACGGCAGACATCAGCGTCTACTCCGGATAATGAACCTCTCCCCGTTCCCGGGGAGAGGTTTTTCACGCCAGCTGATTCTTACGACGACTTGTCGCAAGCCTCGGTGCGCTTCGGCCAGCCGGTATTCTTCTCGACATACTCGTTGGCCGCCGCGTCGAGCAGAGGACGCACCTTTTCCTTCATGGGCTGGATCCAGTCGGAAACCTTGACCCACTTCGCCCCGTCCCACTGCTGCATATAGGCCGGCGCGTGCCCGTTGTGGTCGGTGCAGTTCACGCCGGTGATCGGGGCGGCAAAGTTCGGAAGACCGAGTTCCTTCCAGCGCGCCTCGCTGATGTTGAGTGTCTCAAGGCCGCGGCGGACGTCTTCGCCGGTCACGACCTTCTTGCCCGACAGCTTCTGTGCGTTTCGGATCGCTTCCGCGACCAGGACCGAGTTGTAGACGCCGCGGTTATAGAAATTCTCTCCGAACTTGTCCTTTTCAACCTGGCTCTTGCCCTTGTCGACGATATATTTCTTGATGTCCTGCAGCGCCGGATAGTTGGCGCCGAGGCCGTTGAAGTTGAGCGAGAGATAGCCTTTGGCCGCCTGGCCACCGCCGCGGCCGTCGTCATCCGAGCCCGACCACCAAATGCCGATGAAGTGGTCCATCGGGTAGCCGTTCTCGGCGGCGCGCTTGACCGCCGTCGGGTTCATCGCACCCCAGCCCCACATGATCATCCAGGCCGGCCGATCGCGACGCACGGCCAGCCACTGCGCTGACTGATCCTGCATCTCTTTTCCGGCGACCGAGTACTCCTTCACCGTGAAGCCGTAGTCCTTGGCAAACTGGTGCAGCAACGGCAGAGGCTCGCGGCCGTAGCCGCTTTCAAGGAAGATGAAGCCGATGGTTTTACCCTTGAGCTTGTCGAGACCGCCTTCCTTGCCGCCGATGTAGCGCATGACCATCGACAGGCCGTCCCAGTAGGTCGCGGGTGGATTGAAGATCCAAGGGAACTTTTCACCAACCGCCGACGCCGAAAGTCCGTAAGCCATCGACAGGATCGGAATCTTGTCGACCGCGGCCTTGGGGATGATCTGCAGCGTGATGCCCGTCGAATACGGATTGACGACCGCAGGCTTCTTGCCCTTGACCGATTCCCAGCACTCGACACCCTTCTTGGTGTCGTAGCCGGTCTCGCATTCCTCAATGTTGAGCTTGACGCCGCCGATGCCGCCATCCCGCTCGTTGAGCATGGCCAGATAATCATGCATGCCGTTGGCAATCGGAATACCCGATCCGGCAAACGGACCGGTGCGGTAGGTGAGAAGCGGCACATAGATCGAATCCTGCGCCTGCGCCTTGCCGGCGAGCACCGCAGCTCCCAGCAGGCTCGCGCAGGTCATGCCGATCAGTAGGTGTCTTGCCTTCATTTTCATTCCTCCCTTTGGTTCGCGCCCGATCAGGCGCGCCTCTGGTTTCTAGTTTCGCCGGATCCGGTTTTCCCGGCTGGCGATTTCGCAGCCGGGGCCCGGGCCACGGCCAGAAATTGGGACCTATCCTGCACCATCAATACGGAAACGGCCACACCCTCAGTTTTTGCTTGCCAATCTGCCACAACCGGGCAAGCCCGGCGGGCTCCGCGATCAGGAAAAACACGATAAGCGCTCCGGTTATCATGAATGTCAGGTGCTCTACCGTTGCCGCGTGCAGGGGAACGCCCAACTCGGGAGGCACGAAGCGCAGGATGATCGGCAGAATGTAGATCAGCGCCGCTCCCAGGTACGAACCGAGGAGGCTGCCAAGGCCGCCGATGATGATCATGAACAGGATCGTGAAGCTCTGGTTGATGTTGAAGACCGTCGATTCGGCGCCGCCGTACCACAGAAACACCATCAGCGCTCCGGATACCCCGCAGTAGAACGAGGACACCGCGAAGGCGAGCAGCTTGGTCGGCAACAGACGGATTCCCATCAGCTCGGCGGCGATGTCCATGTCGCGTACGGCCATCCACATGCGGCCGATGCGCCCGTGCACGATATTGGAGGCCACCCAGGTCATGACGACCACGATCGTAAGCACGATGAGGTAACGGGTCTCCGCACTGGCGCGGGGCCCGGTGACGATGATGCCAAACAACTCCCGCTGCGGCACTTCGATCGCCGCCGAGACATTGTAGTTGTAAAGCCAGGGAATCCGGATGAAGCACCACTCGAGGAAGAACTGCGCCGCCAATGTCGCAATCGCGAGATAAAAACCTTTGATGCGCAGGGACGGCAGCCCGAACATGACGCCGACCGCGGCCGAAAAGAACCCGGAAACCATCACCCAGATGATGATGTTCACGTCGGGAAAGATCGTCGTGAGCTTGTAGCAGGCATAGGCACCGACGCCCATGAAGCCGCCGGTGCCCAGCGACAGCAGGCCGGTATAGCCGGTGAGCAGATTGAGTCCGATCGATGCCAGCGCAAAAATCAGGAACGGAATCATCACGGCATTGATGATGAAGTCGTTCCCGGTAAGAGGAATGAGGACATAGGCAATTGCCAGAATGACGGCGATGCCGATGCGGTCCTGCAGAATCGGGAAAACCGCCTGGTCGCTGACGTAACTGGTCTTGAACTGGCCGGCCTCGCGATAGAGCATCGGATTTCCTCTATACCCGCTCGATAATTTTTTCGCCGAACAGGCCCTGTGGCTTGAACAACAGGAACACCAGCGCGATGACGTAGGCGAACCAGGCGTCGGTGCCGCCGCCGATCAGCGGTCCCCAGTAGAACTCCCACAGCTTTTCGCCGATGCCGACGATCAGGCCGCCGACAATGGCGCCAGGGACAGATGTCAGGCCGCCGAGAATGAGGACGGGCAAAGCCTTGAGCGCGATGACTTCGAGCGCAAACGAGACGTCCGAGCGCGCACCCCAGAAAATGCCGGTGACGAGTGCCACCAGCCCCGCCGCAAACCACACGATCACCCAGATCTGCTCGAGAGAAATACCGACCGACAGGGCCGCTTCGTGGCTGTCGGCGACCGCACGCAAGGCACGTCCGATCCGCGTTTTCGAAAAGAACACCGCAAGCCCCGCGACCATGGCCGACGCGATAACGGCCGCGGCGATGTCGAGCTTCTGCACCGAGATGATTCCGCCGAGTGCTTTATAGGTGACCGCGCCCTTCGGCAGATAAAGCTGATCGGTGATCATGACCTTCGGATCGCCGCCGAACACGAACTCGCCGGCGCCGATGAGGAAGTAGGTCAATCCGAACGTCGCCATGAACAGGATGATGTCCGGTTGATTGACCAGCGGGCGCAGCACCGTCCGCTCCACCGCAAAAGCAAGGCCGAACATGACGGCAACAGTGAGGGCGAGCGCGAGAAAAGCCGGAACGCCGGCATTGTAAAGGCCCACCAGCGTCAGAGCGGCAAAGACCACCATTATGCCCTGGGCAAAGTTGAACACGCCCGACGCCTTGAAAATGAGCACGAAGCCCAACGCGATCAGCGCATACAGCATGCCGCCGACAAGGCCTTCCCACAGTGTCTGCACGAATAGATCGGGCGCCGTCCCCATCTGCACGAACGGGTCGATGAGGATGTTGTACAGCGTGCCCATCGAACCGCCCTTAATGTGCGACGCCGAGATAGGCGTCGATCACCGCCTGGTTCTTCTTGACTTCGTCCGGCGTACCGTCGGCGATCTTGATGCCATGATCGAGCACCACGACCCGGTCGGAGAGATCCATCACGACACCCATGTCGTGCTCGATCAATGCGATCGTCGTGCCGTAGTAGTCGTTGGCATCGAGCACGAAGCGCGACATGTCTTCCTTTTCCTCGAGATTCATACCGGCCATCGGCTCGTCGAGCAGGAGCAGCTCGGGCTCCATCGCGAGCGCGCGCCCAAGCTCGACGCGCTTCTGCAGCCCGTAAGGCAGGCGGCCGACCGGCACGCGCCGGATTTCCTGGATCTTGAGGAAGTCGATGATCTCCTCGACGCGCCGGCGATGCTCGACTTCCTCGCTCATCGCCGGCCCGTAGCGCAGCATCTGCCAGAAAAAATTGCTGCGCATCCTGAGCGTTCGACCGGCCATGATGTTGTCGAGCGCCGTCATGCCGCGAAACAGGGCAACGTTCTGGAAGGTGCGCGCGATGCCGCCGGTCGCCGCCTCGTGCGGACGCATCTTTGAATGCGCCTCGCCTTTGAACGTGATGCGGCCCTGTTGCGGCTGATAGAATCCGTTGATGATGTTGAGCATCGAGGTCTTGCCGGCGCCGTTCGGCCCGATGATCGCCCGGATTTCTCCTTTACGGATATCGAAGGAGACGTCGCTGACCGCCTTCACGCCGCCGAATGACAGCGAAACGTTCTCAACCGCCAGCAGCACGTCGCCGACGGCAACGTCGGGTCCGCCCGGCGCCCTCATGCCGCTTTCCCCATGGCAGCGGGAACCGGCTCAACCAGCATGTCCCGGATCTTGACCCTTGCGCTGATAACGCCTTTGCGGCCGTCCTCGAACGTCACTTCGGTCGAGATATCGGCTTCTTTCGAGCCGTCATAAAGCGCCTTGATAAGCGGGGCGTAACGTTCCGCGATGAACCCGCGCCGTACCTTCTGCGTGCGCGTCAGTTCGCCGTCGTCGGCATCGAGCTCTTTGTGCAGAATGAGAAAACGCTTGATCTGCGCCCCGGCCATTACTTTGTCTGCCGCGAGCGAACGGTTCACCTCGGCCACGTGTTTCTCGATCATGTCGTAGACGAGCGGATGGCCGGCGAGCTCCTGGTACGAGCCGTAAACGACATTGTTCCGTTCCGCCCAGCTGCCCACAGCCGTGAGGTCGATATTGAGCATGACGGCGACAAAGTCGCGACGATCACCGAGCGCGACCGCCTCACGGATGTTGGGATAGAACTTGAGTTTGTTCTCGATGTATTTCGGCGGGAACAGCGTTCCGTCGCTGAGCCGGCCGACATCTTTGGCACGATCGATGATCTTAAGGTGTCCGGTTTTCTCGTCGAAGAAACCGGCATCACCGGTCTTCACGTAGCCGTCCGGCGTCATCGCTTCGGCAGTCTTGCTCGCGTCCTTGAAGTAGCCCGTGAACATACCCGGCGACCTGAACTGCACTTCGCCGTTCTCTGCGATGCGGATATCGACGTTCGGACAAGCCGGCCCGACGGTGTCGGAATAAATCTCCCCGTCCGGTTGCGCGGTGACGTAAAGGAAGGCTTCCGTCTGCCCATAGAGCTGTTTGAGGTTCAGGCCGATCGAGCGGTAGAAATTGAACAGGTCGGGCCCAATGGCCTCGCCCGCCGTGTAGGCGACCCGCACGCGCGAGAACCCGAGCACGTTCTTGAGCGGCCCGTAAACGAGCAGTGAGCCGATCGCGTACAGTAACCGGCCAGCCAGAGGCACCGGCTGCCCGTTGAGAATTCGCTCGCCGTAGCGTCGCGCAACGCCGATGAAGTAATGGAACAATGCGCGCTTGATGAAACCGGCATCCTCCATGCGGATCATCACGCGGGTGAGCAGGAGTTCGAGCGTTCGCGGCGGCGCAAAGTAGAACGTCGGCCCGATCTCGCGCAGATCCTGCATCGCCGTGTCGGCGCTCTCCGGGCATGCCATACAGAACCCGGACACCATCCCCTGCGCATAATTGAGATAATGATCGCCGACCCAGGCAAGCGGGAGATACGCAAGGGCAACATCATTCTCGGTCAGTTTGTCGAACGCGACCGTATCGCTCGCGGCGCGAATCGAACGCTCATTGCTGAGGACAACCCCTTTGGATGCGCCGGTAGTGCCCGAGGTATAAAGAATGATGGAGGGGTCGCTGTCTTTGCCGGCCGCGATTTCGGCATCGAGCCATGCGCCTACCGAGGGATCGCCGGCGAGCGCCTTGTGGCCCTCCCCGATCACGTCTTCCATCGCATGCAGCCGGCTATGGTCGTAATCGCGAAGGCCCCGCTTTTCGTCATAGAGCATCAACTCAAGCCCGGGGACGCGCTCCATCACCGAAAGGATCTTGTCGACCTGCTCCTGGTCTTCGACGGCAGCGAAGCGCACTTCCGCGTGCGCGAGCACGTAAGCGAGCTCTTCGGCCACCGCATCCGCGTACACGGGAACGGGGATTGCGCCGAGCATCTGGGCGGCCATGACCGACCAGTAAAGCCTAGGCCGGTTGGCACCGACAATCGCGATTGTTTCGCCGCGTTTGAGGCCGAGCCGATGCAGCCCGACGGCATAGGCGCGGACGTTGTCCAGCGTCTCTGCCCAGGTCCATGTCTGCCAAATTCCCAGATCCTTGTGCCGCATGGCCGGCCGCGCTCCGAAAATTCGGGCATTGCGGACCAAAAGCTTTGGAAACGTATCCGCATCGGCGGCGGCGTTCGGCGCCACAGCGTTGTCCTCCCTAAAGATCGCACCGTTGCCAGCGCGACGATGACCCCTCGCCGTCCTGTCCCGGACGGTCTTATTGTCTCGATATGAAAACACCGCCGTTAGGCGGTCAAGTATCTCGGCACAGGAATATACGGCCGCGGGGCTTGCCCGGATCATTCCGCCGCTTTGAGGAGCGGCGCCGGCCCTGAGAGAAACTGCTCCCGCAATGCCGCTTCCTCGGCTTTTGCCGCGGCCAGATGCCGCTGCTTGACCGGGCCGAATCCGCGAATCTTTTCGGGGATAGCCGCCAGGCCGACTGCAAACCGGTGATTGGCGGGCGTAAGGAATTCGCAGATTTCCCCGAGAAGATACTCGTATTCGGCGATCAACCGCCGCTCTGTCTTTCTCTCCGCGCTGTAGCCGAAGGGATCGAACGCGGTGCCGCGCAGGAACCGTAATTTTGCGAGCAGCCTGAAGACCGACAATATCCAGGGACCGAAGGATATCTTTCGTGGTTCACCGGTCGCTGGGTCGCGCCGTGCCAGCAAGGGCGGTGCGAGGTGGAATTCGAAGCGCAGCCTGTCCCCGTCGAAAGTCGACTTCACACGGTCGAGAAAAGACGTATCGGTATAAAGCCGTGCGACCTCGTACTCGTCCTTGTACGCCATCAGCTTGAACAGATAGCGTGCGACCGCCTCCGCCAGACCGCATTGACCGGGCGCCTTTTCGGCCTCAACGGCGCGGACCCTCTCCACCCAGTTGCGGTAACGGCGCGCATAATTCGCATCCTGGTATGCGGTCAGAAACTCGGCGCGCCGATCGACGGTCTCGGCGAAAGATTGCGACAATCTGAGCGAATCGTTGCGTTCCTGCGGTCGCGGCTCGATCAAGGTCTCAAGCGCTTTCGGATCTGCCGCGGCACGACGACCGTAGCGGAACGCCGCAATGTTCATCGGCACGGCTTCGCCGTTCATTTCGATAGCACGCTCGATTGCGTCCGCCGACAGCGGCAGCGCGCCGAGCTGATAGGCATAGCCGAGCATGAACATATTGGCACCGATCGAATTCCCAAGCAGCGCCGTCGCCAGCCGGCCCGCATCGACGAAATGGCTGCGGTCGCGTCCGGCATGGGTCATGATTGCGCGCCTGAGACGCTCGGTCGGCAGCGAAAATTCCGTGTTGCGCGTGAAGTCCCCGGGCAGAAATTCAGCTGTGTTCACGACGACTCGTGTCGTCCCGGCTTTCATTGCCCCAAGCACCTTCTTGGCGCCTACGACGACAATATCACCTCCGATAACCAGATCCGCACCACCGGCGGCGACGCGGATCGCATGGATTTCCTCCGGCGTATTGGCAATCCGGATGTGACTGTAGACCGCACCACCCTTCTGCGCGAGCCCGGCCATGTCGATCACGCCGACGCCTTTCCCTTCGAGGTGCGCCGCCATGCCCACGATCGCGCCGATAGTGACGATTCCCGTGCCCCCGATGCCGGTCACTATGATGCTGTAAGGATGGTTGATCAGAGGCGCCGGCGGCGCAGGCAGCGCAGGCCAGTTGCCCGGCTCTTCGACGCGCTCACCCTTTTTGAGCTTCGCGCCGTGTACGGTCACGAACGACGGGCAGAATCCCTTGATGCAGGAGTAATCCTTGTTGCAGCTCGACTGGTCGATTGTGCGCTTGCGGCCCCATTCGGTTTCGAGCGGCTGCACCGATATGCAGTTCGACTTGACGCCGCAGTCGCCGCAGCCTTCGCACACGAGATCGTTGATGACGACCCGCTTGTCAGGATCCGGATATGCACCGCGCTTGCGTCGGCGCCGCTTTTCGGCCGCGCAGGTCTGGTCGTAAATCAGAACGCTCACCCCGGGCACGGTCGCCAATTCGCGCTGGACCGCGTCGAGCTCGTCCCGATGGTGCACCGTCAGGCCACGCGGCCACTCGATACCCTTTGCATATTTCCATGGTTCGTCGGTGACGACGGTTATCCGTCTGACGCCTTCCGCCGCGACCTGTGCTGCGATCTGCGGCACCGTGAGGCCGCCGTCATTGGCCTGCCCGCCGGTCATCGCCACGGCATCGTTGAACAGGATCTTGTAGGTCATGTTTACGCCGGAGGCGACTGCGGCACGGATAGCGAGATAGCCCGAGTGGTTATAGGTGCCGTCCCCGATGTTCTGGAACACGTGGCCCCGCTTGGAAAACGGCGCCTCCCCGATCCAGTTCGCGCCCTCGCCGCCCATCTGCGTGAAGCCGAGCGTCTCGCGCTCCATCCACTGCGCCATGTAATGACAGCCGATGCCGGCATAGGCGCGGCTTCCCTCGGGCACGCGCGTCGACGTGTTGTGCGGGCAGCCCGAGCAGAAATAGGGAATCCGCTGGGCAACGTCCGTTGTCTCGACGAGAGCGCGCTGCGCCGATTTCAGCCGCGTTACGTGCGCGGAAATCTCGTCATTCGACCCGTAACGCAGCAGTCTCTCGCCGATGCAGATGGCGATATCGTTGGGATCAAGCGCGCCCTTTACCGGGAATAACCAGTTGCCCTGCTCGTCCTTCTTGCCGATGCAGACGGGCTGGTTCGCCGAGCCGTAGAGCTCCTCGCGCACCTGCACTTCGATCAGCGAGCGCTTCTCCTCGACCACTATGACGAGGTCGAGACCTTTGGCAAATTCGGCAAGTTCCTGCCGGCCGATCGGCCACACGCAGGCGATCTTGAAGATGCGCAAGCCGAGATCGTTGCACTTCATCTCGTCGATGCCGAGCTCGTCGAGCGCTTGCCGCACGTCGAGATAGGCTTTGCCGGTGGTAATGATCCCGATTTTCGGCGCGCGGCCGCCGGACGTGACGATGCGATTGAGCCGGTTGGCACGCACGAAGGCGAGCATGGCATCGCGCTTGAAATCGTGCAGGCGCGCTTCCTGGCCGAGGATCGTGTCGACGAGCCGGATATTGAGCCCGCCTTCGGGCATGCGAAAATCGTCCGGCATGGCGATACCGATGCGGCCGACCGAGCCGTCGACGACGCCCGTCGACTCGACCGTCTCGTGCATGCACTTGAGCGCAACCCACGCGCCGGTGAAGCGCGACATTGCCCAGCCGTAAAGGGCATAGTCGATGATTTCCTGAACGCCCGCAGGATTGAGGATCGGCATCATCACGTCGACGAAATGGAATTCAGACTGATGCGCCGTGGTCGACGACTCGGCAGTGTGGTCGTCGCCCATGAGGGCGATCACGCCGCCGTGCTTCGAGGTTCCGGCAAAATTGGCGTGGCGGAAAACGTCGCCGGAGCGGTCAACGCCGGGCCCCTTGCCGTACCACATACCGAACACACCATCGAACCTGCCCTCGCCGCGCAGCTCGGCCTGCTGCGAGCCCCACAAGGCGGTCGCCGCAAGTTCTTCATTGATGCCGGGCTGAAACTTGATGTCGGCTGCCGTGAGTTGGCGTGCGGCGCGTACGAACTGCTGGTCGAGGCCGCCGAGCGGAGAGCCACGATAGCCGGTGACATAGCCGGCTGTATTGAGGCCCGCCCGGCGATCACGCTCCTTCTGCATGAGGCAGGCGCGGATCAGGGCCTGGTAGCCGGTCACGAAGACATGCGACTGGCCGAGGTCGTACTTGTCGTCAAGGCTGACCGATCGAAGTGGCATGGATCGTCTTTGCAAATCCGGGCGGTGCTGGGGCCCACTCATATAGGCCCGGGTTGAGCCGCGCAAAGCGCGGAAATTGCGCTGCAGGCTATACTTCGCCCGCGCCGGGTCAATTTCGAAATTGCGCCACCCCCTAAAAGGAAATTTCGGCAACCAGCCCCTGCGCGCACTTTGGCGCAATGCAGCAGGCAAGGCTGATCATCGTCCGCGCGGGTGGTCAAAGCCGCGGCAGCCTGCCACAACACCGGTCAGCCGGACTTCCGCCTGATGCCGCAATCCGCCATAGCCTCAATCGAATCGAAAAGATCGTGGGCCGTCGCCGCGGTCGCCCTCGTCACGATGCTGATGGCATTCGGGGCCGCCTGGATCACCGCTGTGGCCCTCAAGGATATCGCCGCCGAGGTCGCCGGCGTCCGTTCGATTCCGGCATTGGCCAGCGCGCTTGTCTGGCTGGGTTCCGGTGTCGGCGGCATCCTGATGGGGCGGCTCGCCGACAAGGTTGGAACCCGATGGACGGTCATTTGCGGCGCCCTGATGATCGGGCTGGGGCTTTTGATCTCAACGTTCGGGCCGCCATGGCCTTTGTGGATCGGGCACGGTCTCTTTGTGGGCCTGATCGGGCTCGGTGGCATCAACGCGCCGATGTACATCTACGTCAGCCGTTGGTTCGATCGCCGCCGCGGTTCGGCGCTGGCGCTGATCTCGAGCGGCAGCTACCTCGCCGGCGCGATGTGGCCGCCGCTGTTCGAGCGCGCGATAGCCGATTTTGGATGGCGGCAGACGATGCTGTGGTATGCCGCCCTTGAGATCGCCGTCATCATTCCACTGGCGGTGATCTATTTCCGTGCGCCGCCCGAGCTCATTCTTCCCTCCCCCGCCGGCGGCGGCACAGACAAGCCGGCGCGCGTGCTCGGCTGGCCGCCCAACATCGTCTTCGGCATCATGTGCGTCGCTGCAGTGCTGTGCTGCATCCCGATGGCGATGCCGCAAGGGCATCTTGTTGCGTTCTGCAGCGATCTCGGCATTGCGCGTTCGAGCGGCGCGCTGATGCTGTCGGTACTGCTCGGCACGGCCTTTCTCAGCCGGCAGATCTGGGGCGCGATCTCCGACCGCATCGGCGGCCTCGCCACGGTTTTCATCGGTTCCGGCTGGCAGGCGGCGTCGATGACCGCTCTTCTGCTCACGCAAAGCGAAGTCGGGCTCTTCACGGTGTCGGCTGCATTCGGACTCGGCTTTTCCGGAATAATTCCCGCCTACGTGCTGGCGCTGCGCGAGCTGTTCCCCGCTTCGCAGGCATCATGGCGCATACCGACGCTGCTTTTGTTCAGCGGCGGCGGCATGGCGCTCGGCGGCTGGCTTGCCGGATTGCTTTACGATCACTTCGGTTTTTACGCGCCGGCATTTGCGGCCGGTATCGGCGCAAACCTGCTCAACCTGCTCCTGGTCGGATTGCTCGTGGGCCGCCGGCGCATGCGCGTCCTTTATGCGTAGCTCAGGTCCGCGACGGTCTCATCGTCCAGACCGCGGCCAGAATGCCGAAGGCAATTGCGGCCGGACCGACAGCCTGCCACAGGCCGGCTGCCGCGAGGCCCGACGCCGCAGCCCAGGCAATTGACGAAAATGCTTCGGCAAAAGTTGCCAGCCGCGACGACGTCTGCCGTCTGCGGAAATGACTCCGACGCGCCTGTGCGCGGAAGCAGAGCTGGATGGCCGTCGCAGCCGCAGCGGCGGCGAGAATGCCAAGGCCACAGATGATTGCCGCAGGAATCGAGTCAAATCCCAGGAACACGACAATTGGAGCGAATACCAGCGCTATCGCGCCGATGACGGCTTCGACCTTGGCGAGGAGCACGCGATTGCCGGGAATCGGGGCGGTGGAAACAAGATCCGGCGCGTCTTCGCCCGAAATGGTCAGCCAGGCGAGTCCGCCCGCAAGCTGGCCGGCGGCCATGACGATAACGGGAATCAGCACGACGAAAGCCTCGTGTCCCGTGCGGAATGTAACCCAGAGCAGCAGCGCCGGCGGCAGCAGATAGAGAACCTGCATCAACGTCTGGGAAATCAGCCAGGGATCGCGCTGCAGCAGCACCCATTCCTTGTGCCGCAGGGTGCTTCCGCAGGAACGGCGCCGGAAAGCGAGCCCGCGGCGGCGCTGCCGTACGGTGGCGGCGGTTACGCCTGCGGCCGCCACCGCATGCTCGCCGAAGCGGCGTGAAAATATCGCGACCGTAACCCCCAGCGCCGCAATGGCGAGGGCGACCACCGCAACGAGTGCGGCATAATCGCCGAGCACGGCTCGCGCAGGCCACCAGAATATGCTCGCGGTGTCGGGTGCGTGCCGCAACATCCAGTCGGACTGCAGCGCGGTAAAGCGCGACAGATTGCCGGCGGAAAATATCGCGGCGATTTGCAATCCGATGACGAACGCAGCGCCGATTACGGCCGCGACGATCTGGGCAATCAGGCGCGTGCGCCTGGCCCCGATGATCCTAAACAACGCAATCGTAAGCGCCAGCGCCGCGGCGGTCGCCACCGCGCCCATGGCGACGACCACGCCGTAGGCGGCGAGCCACCGCGCGCCGCCGAGCGCGATCAACACGTTGATGAACGGTGCGGCGAGCAGCACCGCAATCGCCACGGCTCCTGCGGCGATCCGGCCCATGCGCACGGCAAAGACTTTGCGCGTGGAGGCCGGTGACGTGAGGATAAGGTCGAGGTCGGACCGCGAATAGAAGGCCCGTGTCACGGATTCCATCGCCTGTGACAGCAGCAGCGACCAGGACAGGACCAACGTTCCCGTAATGCCGACGAGCGCCGCGGTATCGGACGCAAGATTGGCGTCGGCGTAGGTCGCGACCGTCCAGTACGCGAAAGCGTGCATCAGGATGACGATGACGACGAGCGCGATAAAGGCTGTGCGTGCACGCGTGCGGCCGCCCGCGGTCACCAACGCCACCCAGTCACGCCAGCCGAGCCTCATTTCGTGGCCGGCCAGCCAGGTCAGGGACGCCTGCCGGCTCACGCGGCCGCCTGTTCCGCCACGAGTGTCAGGAATGTGTCTTCAAGACTCGTGGCCGTTGCACCGGTTTGGCGCCGCAAATCGTCGAGCGTTCCTTCGGCGATCAGGCGTCCTCCGGCAATGACGCCGATGCGGTCGGCCATCCGTTCGGCAACCTCGAGAATATGCGTGGTCATGATGACGGTGCCGCCATTGCGCACGCGCGCGCGCAGGATGTCCTTGACCTGGCGCGCCGTCCCGGCATCGAGGCCGGTCAGCGGCTCGTCGAGGATGATGAGTTTCGGGTCGTGCACCAGCGCGCCGGCGAGCGCCACCTTCTGCCGCATGCCCCTGGAGAAACCTTCGCAGCGCTCATGCGCATGCGGCTCAAGCCCGAGCCAGCCGAGCAACTCGCGCGCGCGGGCCTCCGCGGGTTTGGGATCGATGCGCCACAGCCCGGCAACAAATTCGAGGTACTCGTAAGGAGTGAGCTTGTCATAGATCATCGGCTCGTCGGAAAGCCAGGCGGTCATCTGCTTTGCCGCCACCGGGTTTGAAAGCGTATCGATGCCATCGACATGGATCGATCCGGCATCGGGGCGCAGAAGGCCGACAACCATCCGCAGCGTCGTCGTCTTGCCCGCGCCATTCGGGCCGACCAGCGCATAGAATTCACCGCCGTAGATCGTGAGATCCAGCGCATCGACTGCAGGGCGGTCAAAACGCTTGCTGACCCCGCGGAGCGCGAGCGCAATGGGTCGGTCCCGACTGGTCATCTGATTGGTCCGCCGCACAAAATGTTGCGGTCCGTTCTTATCAATGAAGTCGTTTCAGCAGCGTAAACTCCGCAATTGCAGCAACTGCGTTAATCTTTCGGTGACAGTCGCGGCACTGCGGCCGCTACGCCCTGGGCACCATGCGGAACATCGCTTCCCCGTAGGATTTGCGTGCCTCCGCGAGCAGCGGCTGCACGGCCGCCACGAACGCGTCATGCTCCTTCGACGTCAATTCGTTGATTTCGCAGCCTTCGGCCTCGATCGCCTTGCGGGAGGATTCGTGCTCCTCGAGGGCAAGCCTGCGTTGGAAGGTAACAGCCTCCGTCACCGCCTCCTGCATCGCACGCTGGATCTCGGCCGGCCATGACTGGAAGGAGGGCCGATGCAGGAAAATCGGCCGTGAAATATAGAAGTGGTAACTGAGCGTATGAAATTTGTGGAACTTGTGCACGCCGTAGGTGACCGTGTTCGCCAGCGGATTTTCCTGCGCATCGAGCGTGCCCGCCTTGATCATTGCGATGGCCTCGGTGAGATCCATGCGCATTGCGTTTGCACCGAGCAGTTCGAAAGTCCGCCTTTGTATCTCGCTCGGCAAAACGCGGATTTTCATTCCCTTCATGTCGGCAGGCATATGGATGGGCCGCAGCCGGTTGGAGATGTGCCGGAAGCCGTTTTCGAACCAGCCCAGGATTCGATAGTTGATGCGCTCTTCCGTCTTGCGCACGAGGAATTCGCCGAGTGCGCCGTCCATCGCGCCGCGCGCTTGGGCATTGCTTGAAAAAAGGAACGGAAGGTCCACAAAGCCGAGCTCCGGCACGCGGTCGGTGAGATAGCTCGACGACTGGTAGCCGAGGGTGATCTCGCCGTTCTCGACGAGCGTCAGGATGTCTTCGGCCTTGTGGCCGTGGTCCATGATATTGAAAACATAGTCAAGCGCGACGTCCTTGCCGAACTGCCTGTCGAGGCTGTCACCGATGAATTTCAGCGCCTTGCTGAAACCGGTCGTCGGCGGTCCGTAACCGCCCATCCTGATCTTGATCGGCCTGGTCATTTGCATCCGCTCGTTACGACCTTTCTATACTTGGCGCGCGCAATCTGGCCAAGCCGGGCCGGTATGGTAGACTTTGCGCATCGATCGTGGAGGACAACGCCGATGAACAAGCTCGCCAGTGTTTCCAAAATTTCACGGGATGGAATTTCAGCGGCGGAATGGCAGGCACGCGTCGATCTTGCAGCGGTCTACCGCCTGACGGCGCACTATGGCTGGGACGACGTGATCTACAACCATTCGTCCATGCGTGTGCCGGGCGAGCCGCGCAATTTTCTCATGAAGAAACACGACCTGCTGTACACGGAGGTCACGGCGTCGAACCTCGTGAAAGTTTCGATGGACGAGGACCTGGATGAGAAATCGGGCGTCAACCGTCCGGGATTCACGCTGCACGGCGGCGTGTTGAGCGCCCGGCCGGACGTGAATTGCGCGATACACGTGCATACCAACGTCGGCATGGCGATTGCCGGACTCAAGGGCGGGCTGCGCATGGTTTCCCAGCAGGCGATCCGGTTCTATCAGCGTATCGGCTACCACGCCTACGAAGGCATTACCGAGGATTTCGCCGAGCGCGAGCGTCTCAACCGCGACCTCGGACAGAACCGCGCGATGATCATGCACAACCACGGTCTTCTCACCGTGGGCAAGAGCGCGCGCGACGCCTTCGTGCTCATGAAGCATCTGATCGATGCGGCAGATATCCAGCTCAGGCTGGAGGCGACCGGCGGCGAGGTGATCGAGATTCCACCGGAGATCTGCGCCAAGACCGCCGAGCAGTACGAGCACCATGATGCCGGCCGCGGCAGCCACGATTGGGCCGCTTATCTGCGCATGCTCGACAAGATCGACACGAGTTACCGGAACTAGCCCCATGACTCCGTCACCGTCATGGCCGGGCTTGTCCCGGCCATCCACGGCTTGCTCGAATGGATACGAGAAAGACGTGGATGCCCTGCGCATAGGCGTGCGAAAGCGCGCCGTTCTTCGAACGGCTGTAGCCGTGCATGACGCCAAGGGCGCTTAATGGCCTACACCAACCGCATGCAGGAACGGCTTGCGCGCGGCGAGGTCGCTTTATGCATGGCGACACGGCTCGCGCGCACCGTCGAGATCGCCATGATCGCGGAATCGTGCGGCTTCGATGCCTTCTTCATCGATATGGAGCATTGCACGATCTCGCTTGATGCCGCCGCGCAGATCTGCGTCGCGGCTCTGCCTGCCGGCATCACGCCGCTGGTGCGTATTGCCGGGCACCAGTTCGACGATGCGACGCGCCTGCTTGATATGGGCGCGCTCGGCATCATCTGCCCGAACGTCGGCACGCGCGCACAGGCCGAAGCTTTCGTGCGGGCCTGCCGTTTTCCGCCGTTGGGCGAACGCTCCGTCGGCGGCGCCGGTCCGCTGCAGGGCTACCGCGCGACGCCGCTCGGCGAGGTCAACAGGCAAGGCAATGCCGCAACCACGCTGATAGCGATGCTGGAAACGCCCGAAGGTATTTCGAACGCCGATGCGATCGCGGCGGTGCCGGGCATCGACATGCTGCTGATCGGCTCGAACGATCTGTGCGCCGCCATGGGAATCCCCGGCGAGCTCAAAAGCCCGAAGCTGCGGGCCGCATACGAAACCGCGGCGAAAGCCTGCAAGGCGCACAAAAAGATTCTCGGTGTCGGCGGCATCCGCGCCGACGTCGATCATGTGGCCGAGCTGGTGAAGCTCGGTGCCCGTTTCGTGATTAGCGGATCGGACGTGCAATATCTGATGCGATCGGCACGCGACGAAGTGGCGGCGCTCAGGAAAGCGCCAGGTTGATCAGCGCGCGTTGCGTCGGCCTTCGCCCGGACCCCATTGCCAGAAATCCCGCCCCTCGTCGCGCATGAAACGCGCCAGCACCATCATGTGCACCTCGGATGCGCCGTCGACCAGGCGAGCCGCGCGCGCCGAGCGATAGATCCATTCCACGATTGAATCCCGCGAAAAACCGCGTGCGCCCTGCAGCTGAATTGCCACGTCGGCGGCCTTGTGCAGCGTGTCGGCAACCTGCACCTTGGCCATCGAGACTTCCTTGCGCGCGCGTCCGCCCTGATCGAGCATCCAGGCCGCGTGCATAGTGAGCAGCCGTCCGATCTGGATCTGCTGCGCCACTTCGCCGAGCTTGATCTGCACGCTCTCGCGGTCGGCAAGCTTGATGCCGAAGCCTTCGCGGTTGGCGACGTAGGCCTGCGCGATCTCCATGCAGCGCTTGGAGAAGCCGAGCCATCGCATGCAGTGCGTCAGCCGCGCGGGGCCGAGCCGGATTTGCGTGATCTTGAGACCATCGCCCTCCTGCAGCAGAACGTTCTCGCGCGGAATTTCCAGCCCGTCGAACTCAAGCTCGCAGTGACCGCCATGCTCGTGCGGCCCCATGATCGGGATGCGGCGCACGATGCGCCAGCCCGGCTGGTCCTTGTGATAGAGGAATGCGGTCAGGCCCTTGCGCTTGTCGTCCGACGTGCGCGCGATCAGGATGAAATGCGCGGCACCTTCTGCGCCGGTGGCGAACCATTTTCGTCCTTTGATCACGTAGCGGTCGCCTTTCCTCTCGGCCCGGGTCAGCATCATCGAGGGGTCGGAGCCCGCACCGGGCGCCGGTTCGGTCATGGTGAAACTCGAGCGAACCTTTCCCTCGACGATAGGCTTCAGCCATTTGTCCTTCTGCTCGCGCGTGCCGACCAGCTTGAGCAGGTTCATGTTACCGTCGTCGGGCGCCATGCAGTTGATGGCGAGCGGCCCGAAGATCGAGCGCGCGGCTTCCTCGTAGATCGCCGCCCAGGCGACGATCGGCAGATCCATCCCGCCGTATTCCTTCGGCGACTGCGGCGCCCACAGGCCGGCTTTTCTGGCTTTCTCGCGTACCTTCGCGAGCCGTTCCTCGGGAATGTTCTCGTGCTCGGAAAAATTCTGCGGGTCGGCTTCGAGTGGCAGCACGTGCTCTTCCACAAAGGCGCGCACGCGCAACCGAAGGTGCTCGATCTCTGGCGCAAGCGTGAAGTCCATGTCGCCTTTACCCCTTGATCTGGATTACCTGCCCGCCGTCGACGACGATGGTAGCGCCGGTGATGTAGCTGCCGGCATCCGAGACCAGCAACAGCAGTGCGCCGTCGAGATCGCCGGGATTGCCGAAACGCCCCATCGGGATCTCCCGCTTGATGGCAGCTCCCGCCTCGCCGTTGAGATAGTCGTCGTTCATCTCGGTCACGAACCACCCGGGCGCGATCGCGTTGACGCGCACGCCTTTGAAGGCAAGCTCGACCGCCAGCGCCTTGGTGACCTGCACCACGCCTGCCTTTGCGGCGGCATAGGCAACCGCGCCTTTGGATACCGCCAGCCCGAGCACCGACGCGATATTGACGATCGCGCCCTGCTTCCGCGCCGCCAGCAGCCGCCGCGCGGCCTCCTGTGCCCAGAAGAAAACGGCGTCGAGATTGGTCGAGAGCACCTTGCGCCATTCTTCCGGCGGCATTTCGACGGCCCGACCGCCATGTGCGATACCGGCATTGTTGACGAGGATCGTGACCGTGCCGAAAGCCTTTTCTGCCGCATCAAAGGCGCGCGCCATGGCGGCGCGATCGGTGACATCGGCTTCTATGGCCACGGCCCGGCCGCCGTTTCCTTCAATCTCGGCCTTGAGTTTCGTCAGGCGGTCGGCCCTGCGAGCTACCAGCGCGACGGCGGCGCCATTGTCGGCAAGCGCCCTTGCGAATTGTACGCCAAGGCCGCTCGATGCGCCGGTCACCAGCGCCACGCGGCCTTTCAGGCTGAACATATCGGCGGCTTTCATGCGGGAGCGGTTATACACGGGGGCCGCAACGATATGGAATAGCGGGCCAAAAACCCGTACCAATCGTTCCGGCAACGGGACTGGCGGGCTCGCGTGGAACGGCTCTGGCGCGCAACGATCAATAGCTGGAATGGCCTGGTCGCGGTGACGCGGTCGGAGGCGGCATTTCGCCAGGAGCTTGCCTTGCTGGTGGTCGGCATTCCGCTTGCATTTTTCGTTACCCCCGAGGTCGGCCGGCGTTTCATTCTGATCGGCGTGCTTGTCTTTCTCCTCATCGTCGAACTGCTCAACACGGCGATCGAGAAATTGAGCGACCGCGTGACCATGAAGAACGATCCGGTCATCAAGCGCGTCAAGGACATGGGGTCCGCGGCCGTCGGCCTGTCGCTGCTGGCAGCGGGCGCGGTGTGGCTCTGGGTTATCGTCGACCGCTTCTGGGGCTAGTGTCCGTAGAGCGCCCGCGGCAATGCCGTCGCAAGCCCGGGAACGAACCACAGCGCCACCAGTGCGAGCAGCTGGATCAGCACGAATGGAATAATTCCGACATAGATGTGCCGGGTGGTGATTTCCGGCGGCGCGACGCCGCGCAGGAAAAACAATGTCGGTCCGAGCGGCGGATGCATGTATGACGTCTGCAGATTCACCGCCATCATGATGCCAAGCCAGACCGGATCGACCCCCGGCATGACGAGCAGCGCCGGCGCGACGATCGGCACGACGACGAAAATGATCTCGAAGGCGTCCATGACGAAGCCGAGCAGGAACATTGCCAGCATGACTGTGAGCACAGCCCCGGCGGCACCGCCCGGCAGATTGGACAGCGCGCGATGCACGAGGTCATCGCCGCCGAGCGCGCGAAAAACGAGGCTGAACATGGTGGCGCCGATAAGGATCAGGAAAATCATGCTGACGATCTGCGTAGTCTTTTCGCAGACCGGCATGAGCACCGTGCTGAGCCTGGTTTTGCGCGCGGCGAGCAGAATGGCGCCGACGGCGCCGATCGATGCCGCCTCGGTCGGGGTTGCGACGCCGCCAAGGATTGAGCCGAGCACGGCGGCGATAAGCGCAAGCGGCGCGACCAATACTTCGACAAGGCGACGAAACATCTTGATGCCGCGCAGGGCTTTTCCGCCGGCCGGAATCGCCGGGGAGGCCTTCGGCCTCGCGACCGCCACCGCAACCAGAAAAATCAGGTAGAGCGCGACCAGCGCAAAGGCCGGTACCAGCGCTCCGGCAAAGAGGTCGCTCACCGTAAGCGAGCGTGGCGCGAAGATGCCTTTCGACAGCTGCGCCGCCTGATAAGCGTTACCGAGCTGGTCGCCGAGCAGGACGAGCACCGTTGCGGGTGGAAAGATCTGCGCCAGCGTTGCGGTCGCTGCGACGGTCCCGGCGGCAAGGCGCGCGTCGTAGCCGAACCGCAGCATCGTCGGCAGCATGATGAGCCCCATGGTCACGGTGGTGGCGCCGACAACGCCCTTGGCGGCGGCGAGCAACGTACCGACGATGACAGCGGAAATGCCGAGCCCGCCGCGCAATGTGCCGAACAGCCGGCCCATCGTTTCAAGCAGATCTTCGGCGATGCGTGAGCGCTCCAGCATCACCCCCATGAAAATAAAGAGAGGAATGGCAAGCAGCACCTCGTTGGTCATGACGCCGAAGATGCGCTGCGGCAGCGCGCCGAGGATGGCGAAGCTCATGACGCCCAGGATGTCGCCGAACGTGGCGAAGATCAGGGAAGCGCCGGCAAGCGTCAGCGCCACCGGATAGCCGGCCATCAACGCGACGACGACGGCGACAACCAGGAGAACCGCGAGCATCTCCGACAACGGCATCAGCGCGCCCTCGTCAGGGTCACAGCTGCACGGATCGCTTGCGCCACGCCCTGCAGTGCCATCAGCAGCGCGAACACGGGGATAAGGGTCTTGAGAACAAAGACGAGCGGCAGACCGCTCGCTTCCTGCGAATGCTCGAGGATCGCCCAGGATCGCGCAGCGTAAGGCACTGAAAGAACGAGCAGCATGAGCATGAAGGGGAGCAGGAATGCGAACGCACCGACGAGATCAACGAGCGCCTTCGTTCGCACCGAGGCATCGGCATAAAATATATCGACCCTCACATGATCGCCGGCACGCAACGTCCATGCTGCCGCCAGCATGAATACGCCCGCGTGGGCATAGATCACCGTCTCAGTGAGCCAGATGGAACCGAGGCCGAACAGGTAGCGGGCCACGACCAGCACGAACTGCAGCAGCACGACGGCCAGGACCAGCCACGAAACCACACGCCCCACGCCCGAAACGACGCGCTCAATGCCGTCGGCCACCGTGGCCATATGCGTAAATTTCATAACTCCAATGATGGCACATATGCCGGACCTTTGCTTATAGTGCGGCCATGCCGGGCCATGACCATCATCACGACCACGATCATTCCGAGCTTTCGGAAACACAGCTTCGCGTCCGCGCGCTCGAAACGGTGCTGACGGAAAAGGGCTATGTCGACCCCGCCGCGCTGGATCTCCTGATCGAGACCTATGAAAAGAAGGTCGGCCCGCGCAACGGAGCGCGTGTCGTCGCCAAGGCATGGGTCGACCCGGCCTACCGCGCGCGGTTGTTCAAGGATGCAACTCCCGCGATCGCCGAGATCGGCTACGCCGGACGACAGGGCGAGCACATCGTGGCGCTGGAGAACACCCCGAGGCTGCACAACATGGTCGTGTGCACGCTTTGCTCCTGTTATCCATGGCCGGTGCTGGGATTGCCTCCGGTCTGGTACAAGTCGGCGCCCTACCGTTCGCGTGTAGTCCTGGATCCGCGCGGCGTGCTTGCCGACTTCGGTGTCACGCTTCCCAAAGAAACTGAAATCCGCGTCTGGGATTCGACCGCGGAAATCCGCTATCTCGTGGTTCCGATGCGGCCGGCCGGCACCGAGGGCTGGAGCGAAGAGAAGCTTGCCGATCTCGTCACGCGCGATTCGATGATCGGCACCGGCCTGCCGAAATCGCCAAAGGACGTGGGCAAATGAACGGCGGCCAGGATCTCGGCGGCACGCACGGTCACGGCCCGGTCAGACCGGAGCCGAATGAGCCGGTCTTCCACGCCGAATGGGAAAAGCGCGCCTTCGCGCTGACGCTGGCGATGGGAATGCCGGGCGGCTGGAACATCGACATGTCGCGTTTTGCGCGCGAAAATCGCCCGCCCGGCGAATACCTGTCGATGAGCTATTACCAGATCTGGTTCGCCGCGCTCGAGCAGATGATCAAAGAGCGTGGGTTGGTATCGGACGATGAGATCGCGGCGGGCCATTCGCTGCGTCCCCCGAAACCCGTCAAGCGCGTGCTGTCGCCGGGCGACGTCGAAAAGACCCTGCACCGTGGCGGCCCAACCGAGCGCGACACGAATACCGCGGCGGCGTTCAAGCCCGGCGACAAAGTGCGCGCCAGGAACATCAACCCGAAGACGCATACCCGGCTGCCGCGCTACGCGCGTGGCCGCATCGGCACAATCGAGCGCGTCATCGGCTGCCATGTCTTTCCCGACAGCAATGCGACCGGCGCCGGCGAAAATCCGCAGTGGCTCTACACTGTCCGCTTCGACGGCCGCGAATTGTGGGGGCCCGATGGCGATCCGACGTCGAAAATATCGATCGACGCCTGGGAGCCGTATTTGGAGCCGGTGTAGCTGTCACTTCGGGAGGGCCCGAAGGGCCGAACCGCGGAATGACGAAAGGAAAAATTATGGGAATGGACCCGCAATCTGCGATGCGCGCCGCGGTCGCCGTGCCGGGCGTGCCACGTGATAACGACGGGCCGGTTTTTCGCGAGCCCTGGGAAGCGCAGGCTTTCGCCATGGCTCTGGCGCTGCACGAGCGCGGGGTCTTCACATGGTCGGAATGGGCGGCGGCGCTTGGCGCCGAGATCAAGCGCGCGCAGGCTGCCGGTGATCCCGACACCGGCGAAACCTACTATCTGCACTGGCTCAATACACTGGAAAAACTTGTCGCCGAAAAAGGCGTGACGACCACGCAGACACTCAACCGCTATCGGGACGCCTGGGACCGGGCCTGTGACCGTACTCCGCACGGCAAGCCGATTGAGCTGCGTCCGGACGATTTCGACTAGACGCCCATCAGGCGCTCGCTGGCGAGATAGCCGGTCAGCAGGGCCGCACCGAAAACGACAATGACCAGCGCCGCCGCGGCTTCGAGCCCGCGGACGAGGATCAATCCCGCCCCGGGCTTCGCCCTCGCAAGACGCCCGGCGAGCCCGCGCGCGCCGACCGCCAGCGTCGCTATGGCGGCTACCGTGATCGCGGTCCCGATCCCCATCATGAACGTCGAAGCAACGCCGACCCAGAACAGCCCCTGCGCCAGCGCGAAGACGAGCACGATGATCGCGCCCGAGCATGGTCTCAGGCCCACGGCAACGATGGCGGCAAGGCCGCGCCGCAGCCAGTGCCGGCCGGAAAGCTCGCGCGGCTCCGGTGCATGCGCATGGCCCCACGCTGATGCCTCATGCTCATGCTCATG
>Ga0070741_10002081_pt1 | contig 55869 bp, 58 predicted proteins | sample Coa_R1_4_FD_66440 | JGI IMG/M metagenome (GOLD analysis project Ga0070741, IMG submission 66440) | Surface soil microbial communities from Centralia Pennsylvania, which are recovering from an underground coalmine fire - Coalmine... | ecosystem: Environmental > Terrestrial > Soil > Unclassified ... | reverse complement strand
AGGAGATTTCATGATTACGCTGCGCAAGAGCAATGAACGGGGCGGCGGCGACTATGGCTGGCTGAACACGCGGCACACGTTCAGCTTCGACCAGTATTACGATCCCAAGTGGATGGGCTTCCGTTCCTTGCGGGTGATCAACGAGGATTTCGTAGCTCCGCAGGGCGGATTTCCCACGCACCCCCATCGCGATATGGAGATCATTACCTACGTCCTGGAAGGCAAGCTCGAGCACAAGGACAGCCTGGGTACCGGCTCGGTGATCCTGCCGGGCGACGGCCAGCGGATGACCGCGGGACGCGGCATTCGGCATAGCGAATTCAACCCATCCGACAAGGACAGCGTGCACCTGCTGCAGATCTGGATCATGCCGGAAAAGAGTGGCCTGCCGCCAAGCTATGAGCAAAAGAGCTTTCCCCAGGAGGAGAAGCGAGGCAGACTGCGGCTGATCGCGTCACACGACTCTGAGGATGGATCGGTAAAAATCAATCAGGACGCCAGCCTCTACGTATCTCTGCTTGCGCCTGGTCAGGAAGTCACCCACGAATTCGCGCAGGGGCGGTTCGGGTGGCTGCAGGTAGCGAAGGGGGCGGTTGAACTGAACGGTAAAGCGCTAAACCAGGGAGATGGTGCGGCGATCGGCGACGAGGAGAAGGTCACGATCAAAGGCAATCAAGACAGCGAGGTCCTGCTCTTCGACTTGGCTTGAGCGATGCGAGGAAATGAAGATGGCTGCTAGCGCCCGGCGCTGGCGGCCATTTTTTTCACCATGGCCAATACCAGCTTGCGGTCGCTATCGTTGAGGCTGGCGGCATAGCGACGTATCTGGCTGAGAAAACGCACTTCATCATCGGAGAGCTGGGGCAAACCCTTGTTCCCGTTGCTGTGTCCCGCTTCGGAAAAGAATTGGGACAGGGGCAGTTCCATGGCTCCGGCAATTTTAGCCAGGGTATCGAGGGACGGAATAGTGTGTCCGTTTTCCACGCGAGACAGGTAGCAGCGCAAAAGGCCAGTGCGTTTCTCGATGTCGCCCTGGGACATTCCCTTCTGCAAGCGGTAATTGCGAATGGTCTCGCCGATATTCATAGGGTAAGAAGGTTACTCAACTTCTCACGAGGGTTTGCTGCATAGTAATCAGAGGAGTACCGTCTGGCAAGTGGAATTTGCCTGTTGCGAAAACTATTAAGGACGGGTCGCTTCCCATATTAGAAAGCATGTTCCGCCGCTATTTCCACAGGGCCGAATCGGGGACCTTAGAGCCGGGCGCAATTGCTGCAACTTTTGCTCAGACTTTCTTAGCGCTCGCCGAATATGGAGATTCGGCTGCAAATTCCCCAAATGGAAGAGGAACAGTTTGCCTACTCGAGTGATTTCCGTACCGCGCGTGGCGGGCGGGATGCGAGCCAGGAGGAAGCCTAGCCCATCAGCATGCCTCCGTTCACGTTCAACACGTGGCCGGTGATGTAAGACGCTTCGTCGGAAGCGAGATAGCGGACGGCATGCGCCACCTCTTCGACAGTGCCCACCCGTCCGAGGGGAATCATCTTCAGTGCAGTCTGCTTCAATTCATCGGGCAGAGCCGAGGTCATGGCGGTTTCGATAAAACCGGGCGCCACGGCATTGCAGGTGATATTGCGCGAGGCAACTTCGCGCGCGACCGCCATCGTCAAGCCGATCAATCCGGCTTTGGATGACGCGTAGTTGGCCTGTCCGGCTTGTCCGATCTGCCCGAAAATACTGGTGACATTGACAATGCGTCCCCAGCGTTGCTTCAGCATGGAACTGATCGCCTGCTGAGTGCAGAGATACGCGGACGTCAGGTTGGTATTCAAGACCGTGTCCCAGTCGGCGCGCTTCATGCGCATAATGAGCTGGTCGCGGGTCATACCGGCGTTATTCACCAGAATATCGATCTTGCCCAGTTGCGAAATGGCGGCTTTGAATGCGCATTTCACCTGATCTTCGTCCGCGACATCCAGCGGGAAGATAGCGGCGGTCCCGCCGGCAGACGTCATTTCCGCAGCCACTTGCTCCAGTTTTTCGCGATTGCGCGCAGCCAGCGCGACCGTGGCCCCAGACTTGGCCAACTCCAGTGCGCAGGCGCGGCCAATGCCCTGCGAGGCGCCGGTCACGAATGCAACCCGGCCTGAGAAGTTCATGTGCGTGCTCCTGCGAATGCGGAATTATAAATGGAGCGCTAGTCGGCGACGGCCGACGTGGCCTGGCTGGCCTCCTCGCGGAAGAGATAATGCAGCAGCGGCGGCGCGAGAAGGGTCGTAACTGCCGTCATGAAAACCACGATGGCATAGACGGAATTCGAGATCATTTTGGAGTTGAGTCCGACCAGGGCGACGATGAGCGCGACTTCACCACGCGGCATCATGCCTACGCCTACATTCAGTACATTGTGCCAGCCTTCGCCGAGCAGCGGCAGGCCGCAGCCAATGAGCTTGGAGACGATCGCCAGCACGGTAATCACAATGGCGGTCACGAGCACTTCCCCGTTGAACAGGTTAACGTCCACACGAGCGCCGATGGCGAAGAAGAAATACGGCGAGAGAAATTCGGTGAGGCCCTGCACTCGTGGCAGCAGTCCCCAATCGGGCGCGTAGTCGGCGAACATGAGGCCGGCAAAAAACGCGCCGATGATCGCAGCCATGCCGATCTTGGCTGACAGCCAGGAGAGAAAAAGACAAAGCAAAAGAGCGATGATCAGCGGAGCATCACGGGTGGACAGCTGCTCGACTCCAGGCTGAATGCGTCGCACCAGGTATGGCGCGACGAACACCATGAAGATGGTGAACGCCACCGCCTCAAAGCTGAGGACGCCCAGATGCAGCCAGGCGATGCCGGCTCCGGAACTAAGCCCGGCTACGATGGCCAGCAGAAGCATGCCGAGGATGTCATCGGCCACAGCAGCGCCCAGGATAATGCGAGCGCTGCGCGCCTGCAGCACGCCGAGATCACCCAGAACCCGAGCGGTAATGCCGACGCTGGTGGCGACCATGGCGGCGCCCACAAACACCGCTTCGGTGGAAGCATCTCCGCGCAGCTTCATGTAGCTAAACCCGAGAATGAAAGGAACAGCGACCCCGGCCACGGCGACCATCAGCGCTTTGCGCCCGACCCCGATCAGATCGCTGGGGCTGGTCTCAAGCCCGGCGCTGAACAAGACGAAGATAGCGCCGATCTCGGCGATCGATTGCATGAATTCCGAGGGATGCACCAGGGCAAACGCGTAAGGCCCAAGCAAGACTCCGGCGACAATTTCCCCCAGCACGCCGGGCATGCCAATGCGCTCGAAGAGTTCGCCGACCAGTTTTGCGGCGACAAAGATCGCGAACAGCTCCAGGAGGAGCGCCTCGGGTCCTTGGCTGGGCATATGAATTTGAGGATAGAGTTGTATCTATTCACGTGCAAGTTTCAGAGGCTTGTCATGAGTACATAACCATGCGGTAACCCCCGGTTTCATAAGAAAGTTATAAAGGCCGTACTTCGTTCACGCGGCAAATCGGCCAAATCAGCACCTCCTGCTTGGCGGAGAAGTGCAAGAGCGGCGGACTGGAAGGAAGGCTTATTTTTGCCGCAGTGTGCATGGTGTTGAGTGCGATGGTGGCTTCTGCGTCCTGCAGTGGCCAGGGGCGATGATGAATGTCGCAGCGAAAGATGCGGCCGCGATAAACCGTATATAGACAATACCGCTCGGTGAGCCAGTGATCCAGCGTGCCCAGCGCAGGCTGCCGAACATCGCTTACGGCGGCATAAGTGGCCTGCAGGTCCGCATTGCCGCCGCGGCGCCGCGATTGATAGAAAACCCGGCCCTGTTCACCTCGCACTTGCATGACCGCGTAGAAATACGGAAGGTGATAGAAGGTGCGCGCTCCCCAGACTGCAGGCAAACTGGCGGCATCGAGGCTGAAGAAATACACGCCGGGCTGGTTATTCAGGGTGACATAAGTCCGCACATTCAGTTCGGCAAATTGCGAAAGCAGGGGCAGTGGGGGAACCGCGCGCGGCCGAACATTGGTCATGTAGAACGGCACCACGCCAACCCAGCACTGGCCATTAAAGACATCGAGCGGGAGTTCACGAGGCACGAGCGGCCGCAGATGATCAAAACTCACCGGCCAATGCGCGAACAGCAGGTCGTTCCATGTCTGCGTCATGATCCACGGTCCGGAAGGAACCGGCCAGGGACGATGCGCAGTCACGGCGAGAGCGGGGTGCACGCCGCCATTCTATGTGCGACCGCCGAACCGATGCCAGCCAGGAAGCGCCGCGCGCGATGCCGGAGCAAAGTCGGGCTTAACTGGGACGATAAAAGTAAATGCGGACGGGTGGAGTTGTAATGAGGCTAGTTGTTGCCGCGCTGCGAATCGCTCTGGGCCGACTCGATGTTGGTGGAAGTAAATGAGTAATCATCATGATCGATGTCGATGACGCAGCGGCCCACGATCCGGGTCAAGGCCTCCGAGTGGATGTGCACCGGCAGGGTGAAGCGGCCGAAGTCGGCGTATTTCTGTTCAAAGTTCACCTGGCGGATAAACATCGAAGGCGACTTGATGAGGGTGCCCTCGGAATAAAGCAGGCTTCCAGTGTAGGCGTCGAGATAAATGCGTCCTTTGAAGAGCCCGACGCGTTTTGCGCGCGGCTTGACCTGGAAGACGTGAAGCCAACGCCCGTTCACCATGGGCGTTCCCTTGTAGGAGAACTTGTAGTTCGCGGAAGTGATGGCGGTAAGGGCGGGGTCATCCTTCTGCAGGTGATCGACTTCGGACCGGAGAAAGCGCGCGATCACGTTGTTCTTGATGAATGAATCGCCGGAAAACTGAATGGGTTTGAACTCCAGTTTCCGTGGGGCGGTGAAGCTGCGTTCGAGGCGGAACTCGCCATGCTGCGCGGAATCCGGAAGCTCGGCCTGGATCAACGTGTGTGCGGAATACGACGGCAAAAGCGCAGATTGCTCCGCCGCGCGCCGTTGATAACTTTGCAGGGCCAACTCGGGAGACATCCGGGGAAGCGTGAGCGTCGGAACCAGGACGGCGCCGGGTGGCTGCCGGTCGACCACCGTGGGGCCGGGCAACGAGCCGGTGAATCCCGCAAGCGCCTTAAAGCCGGCATCGGCGGTAAATGATGGGCCACGTAGGATTTGCGCGGGCGCAATCCCATTCAAAAACAAAAATGCCGACAGCAGGAATTTGGATGAAGAAGCTCTCATGTAAGGGGAACTCTGCTTTTATAACTGATTCCGCGAGCGGCGGGAAGTGACAAAAGTAAGCCGGATAAGGCGTTCCACCTATCCGACAATTATCCCTCCAGGAGGGTATATAAACTGCTGAAACCAACGCTACTGTCAAAAAAGTACAGTCGGGGAGCGTCATTCTCGTTGTGCGAAGGTCGCGCCGGTTATCCTCGCGTCAGAGTCTCGATCACCGTGCGATGCTGCGGATAGAGACGGATGAGGTCGGCGCGCCTGGCCAGTTCAAAGTCCTGAAAGTCGAAGCCGGGCGCGACTGTGCATCCAACCAGCGCATAAGAGTCGCGGCCGCGCAATCGAGATCCGAACCAGCAGCCTGCCGGCACAACTGACTGGGGCACCTGACCGTCATCGGGATCGCTCCCGAGCAGGGTCTCCGAATAGCGGCCAGTTTGGTCAATGACGCACACGGTCAGCGGTCCGCCCGCGTAGAAGTGCCAAACTTCGTCGGAGCGCAAGCGGTGAAAAGCGGAAAATGCGCCGTGCTCCAGCAGAAAATAGATGGCGGTGGACGCCGGCCGTGCGCCGCCAAAGTCAGGACTGAGGCCGCTCTGCGGGATCAATAAATCGGCACGATAGGTCTCGCGGTAGTATCCGCCTTCGGGATGGGGCACGAGCCTGAGTTTTTCGATCCAGTACTTCGCGTCTTTCAGCATGGGTGCCATAGCATGGGGTCATAATGGCGCACGTAGCCCGCGGCCAATACGATGTCTGGGCCCCGTATAAAATATATAAAACATGAATACCACGACACCGAAAACGGAGGCGGGCGCGAACGCTCCGGCACCGGAGACTCGTCCGTCCAATTTCATTCGCGACATCATCCTGAGCGATCTGAAAAGCGATAAGTACCAGGGGCGCGTGCAGACGCGCTTCCCACCCGAGCCCAACGGCTACCTGCATATTGGGCATGCCAAGGCCATCTGCCTGGATTTTGGACTCGCCGACGAATTCGGAGGTCACACCAATCTTCGCTTCGACGACACCAATCCCGCGAAGGAAGAGACAGAGTACGTGGAATCCATTCAGGCCGACGTGCGCTGGCTGGGCTTCCACTGGGATGGCCTGTTTTACGCCTCCGATTACTTCGATCAGCTTTATGCGTGGGCGATGCAGCTGATCAAGGCGGGAAAGGCCTACGTGGACGATCTGAGCGCGGATGAGATTCGCCACTATCGCGGCACGCTCACGGAGCCGGGCAAAGACAGCCCTTATCGCAACCGCAGCGTGGAAGAGAACCTGGACTTGTTTGAGCGCATGAGGGCAGGTGAATTCCCCGACGGCTCGCGGGTACTGCGGGCGAAGATCGACATGAGGTCGCCCAACCTGAACCTGCGCGATCCGGTGATGTACCGGATCCTTCACGCCGAGCATCATCGTACCGGGAACAAGTGGTGCATCTACCCGATGTACGATTACGCGCACGGCCAGTCGGACTCGCTGGAAAAAGTAACGCACTCCATGTGCACGCTGGAGTTCCAGGATCACCGTCCGCTTTACAACTGGTTCATCGAGCAACTGGGGATTTTTCCTTCGCAGCAGATCGAGTTTGACCGGCTGAACCTCACCTACACTCTGCTCAGCAAGCGCAAGCTGTTGCGGCTGGTGCAGGAAGGACACGTGCGCGGCTGGGACGATCCGCGAATGCCTACCCTGAGCGGGATTCGCCGGCGTGGATACACGGCGGAATCGATTCGAAATTTCTGCAACGCAATCGGCGCGTCGAAAACCGATGGCGTCATCGAGCTGGCGATGCTCGAGCACTTCGTGAGGGAAGATCTGAATAAACATGCGCCGCGGGTGATGGCCGTTCTCCAGCCGCTTAAAGTCGTCATCGAGAATTACCCGGAAACCCAGGTCGAAGAACTGGAAGCGGTAAACAATCCCGAGGAGCCGAGCGCGGGCACGCGCAAGGTACCGTTCTCGCGGGAACTCTACATTGAGCAGGACGACTTCCGCGAAGTGCCGCCGCCCAAGTACTACCGGCTCTCTCCCGGGCAAGAGGTACGGTTGCGCTACGCGTACTTCATCACATGCACCGCGGTGGTAAAGAATGACATGGGCGAGGTGACCGAGATCCGCTGCCGCTATGATCCGGCAACCCGCGGCGGGAATGCGCCCGATGGGCGTAAGGTGAAATCGACGATTCACTGGGTTTCGGCGGCTAAGGCGCTCGACGGCGAAGTTCGGGTCTATGAAAATCTATTCAGCAAACCGAATCCCAATGAGACCGTTGAAGGCCAGGACTTCACGGCGAATCTGAATCCTAATTCGTTGCAGTTGATCAGCCGGGCCAAGGTGGAGCCTTCACTCGCCGGAGCAGCCGCAGGGACGCGCTACCAGTTTGAACGGCTCGGCTACTTCTGCGTCGATCCTGACTCCGCGTCCGGCAAGCTGGTGTTCAATCGCACGGTGGCGCTGAAAGACACCTGGGCGAAAATCGAGAAGGGTCAAAAGAAACAGTAAGAGTTCTAGCTCGCGCACTTGGCTTCGCCACATGTGGCCGCGTGCGGGCTTGCCTGTTGTCATTGCCTGGAACCTGCCCACGCGGTGGCGCATCCATATAGCGCGATGGACCTGACCATTTACACCGCCTTCTGGTGTCCGGATTCGCGGGAAGCAAAACGCTTTCTGCAGCGACACAAGGTGGCTTACAAGGAAATCGATATCGAAACCACCCCCGGCGCGGCGGAGGAAGTCATCCGGCGCACCGGAAAGTGAGCGATACCGCAGTTCGTGATCGATGGAGAATGGGTTCAGCCCTACGATCCCGCCGAAGGATTCCTGTATGAGGAAATGGCGAAGCGTTTGGGCATTGAAGGCGAGTAACCGAATGGTTGCGGCAGGTTGCGCGCAAGCCCGCGGCGCCTACCGTAAGTTGGTGATTGCAAAGTGATTCCAGCCCGGCTTCTGCGGAAGGTTGCCGCCGAGTCTAGGCGGCACACTCCCCCGTACAACATCCTCCGTACCGTAGGAATGGCGGCCTGCTTGGGGCACCATAGACACCCTGGAGCGCCCCGGAAGCTCCTCCCCTTGAAGTTTCCCGGCGCGAGGTGCGGTCATGCCGGAAGCTGGCAATCCGAGCGAAGAACAAATCACGAATCCCCCCGAATCGCGCGAGCCTGAGCCGGTGTGCGAAAGCTGGCGCACCTTCATTCAGTCACTACTGGTGCTCTTCATGGTGGTGGCGACGGCTATCGCTCTGCGTTATTCCGACGCGCTCTCCGGGTCAGACCTGAAAGCCGAACTGCAGCAGCTCAGGCTGCAAGTGCAACAACTGAAACAGGAGCAGGCGATGCCGGCGATGGTGCTGGCGCGCTACCGCAATTCCATCTGCTACATCTATGGCGTTTACCAGGTGGGATATCCGGAGCAGGCGCCTGCGTTGCGCGCGCGTCTTTCCGGCACCGGATTCCTAGTCGCCGGTGGACTGCTGGCTACCAACCGCCACGTTGCGCAACCCTGGTATGGAGATAATGAGGCTGACGCCCTGATCGCGAATGGCGCCGTGCCTCAACTGGAGAAGCTGGAAGCTTTCTTTCCCGGCATGGCAACCCCGGTAGATGTGACGCCCGCCGTAGTCGCATCCCAGGGCGATCTTGCGGTGCTGAGAATCAACAAGCTGCCGCAGCGCATCGCGGAATTGACGCCACTCTCGCTGGCTACCAAGGTGCCGCGGCCGGGCGAGATCGTCGCGGTAGTGGGATATCCGCTGGGAGTTACCGGCATGGTGGCCAAGTCGCCGAACTCGGTTTACCAGCGCCTGGCTTATCGGCGTGACGACATCAACACCGCGAATGAGCTCGCCGCGTTGTCGCTGATCCGGCCTTCGGCAACTTACGGACACCTGGGCGACGTGGTGGGCGACAAACTTATCTATGACGCTCCCACGGCTCACGGGGGCAGCGGCGGACCAGTATTTAATGCGCGCGGCGAGGTGATCGGAATCAACTCCGCGTTTCTCGACGGCTTTAGCGGCGGCACTCTGGGTATCTCCGTGGATGCGCTGCGCCCGCTTATCACGGCAGCAGAGAAACAATAAAGTGCGCGATTTCACAATTTCGCGCTGCGGATGGCGGATCCTGAGCTTGCCCCTTAGACAAGGTCAAGCGCCTGTGTCGGTTTTGGGAGCTCCGCGGCGCGAACGCTGAGCGACATCCGATTCAGTTGATGTGACCCGTCCCGGCTCTCGCTTCGGCGGGTGATTGGAAAAACGCCGAATCCAGCCAGGTTCCCGCACATATTCTTCGTCGAGCCGCCGCTGGCGCGCGGCCATAATGCCCCGGCGTCCCAGGTAGCCTACGATTCGCCTGGGATCGGCGCGATCCACCACTGGCAGGCGTCCCACGTTTTTGCGGAGCATGCGAGCCGTGGCTTCGGAGAGCACTTCGTCCGGATAGGCGACGACGGTGTCTCGCGAACCGGCTTCGAGCACTGTCATGGTTCCGCCGGAATCGCGTTCCAGGGCGCGCAACACATCGCTGCGGGTGACGATGCCCAGGAGTTTGCCCTGCTCATCGACGATCATCAAGCCTTGATGAGTGCTGAAGGGGCGCTCGTGATGTGCAATACGCTCCGCGAGTTCACCGACTCGCATATCCGCGGGAATGACCGGCGCTTTGCGATCCATAATGTCAGCGACCACCAGTTGAGTGAGCACATCAGTTTCGTAATCCTGGTGGATGTGCAGGCCCCGGCGCGCCAGCTTCTCGGTCATGATGGTGGACCTGGGCATGAACAGCATGGCCACGGCATCGGCAATCACGCTGACCAGCATGAGCGGCAAGACCGAGTTGTAGTCGCGGGTGATTTCGAAGGCGAAGATGATGAAGGTAAACGCGGCGCGCGAGGCCGCTCCGAACACCGCTCCCATGGCGACCAGCGCGAAAGCTCCCGGGGCAAGGGCGGCCGCCGGGAAGATGCGATTCATCAGGATGGCGAACGCGCCGCCCATCGCGGCGCTCGACATGAACATGGGGGCCAGCAAGCCGCCGGAGGTCCCGGATCCGAGCGAAACCACGAGGGCGACGGCTTTGGCGAGCATCACGACCAGCAGCAACTGCCAGGCAAGCTTGGCGTTCAGAATGTCGCCGATAGTGTCGTAACCGACGCCAAGCACGCGCGGCACGAAGTAGCCGATGACGCCGAGGACGAGCGCTCCAATGGCCGGCCACCACATCGGGTTAACCGGCAATTTTTCGAACTGGTCTTCCGCCCAGTAGAGAGCCTTGCTGAATGCGACCGCCGCCAACCCACAGATGCCGCCCAGCAGAAAGTAAAAAGGCAGCGCGCGCGGAATCGCGAAATCCATGGAGGCCACCGCGAACATGGGTCCGGTACCCAGGAGCCTCATATGAACGGCCGTGGCCAGGGTGCTGGCGATCACCAGGGGAATGAATGAGCGCGACTTGAATTCGAACAGCAGCAGTTCAATGGCGAGAATCACCCCGGCAATCGGGGTATTGAAGGTGGCAGACATGCCAGCAGCGGCTCCGCACGCCAGCAGTACTTTGCGTTCGGTCGCGGTGGTGTGAAAAACCTGTCCGACGAGCGAACCGACCGCGCCGCCAGTCTGGATGATAGGACCTTCAGCGCCGAACGGTCCTCCTGTACCGATCGCGATGGCGGCGGAAAGCGGCTTGAGAAGGGCGACCCGCGGTTCAATCCTGCTGCGATTGACCAGCACGGCTTCCATAGCTTCGGGAATGCCGTGTCCCTTGATTTTTGGACTGCCATAGCGAGCCATGATGCCGACGACGATTCCGCCGATCACGGGAACGAGAATCACCCATGGCCCAAGGGAATGCATGCGCGGGCTGCTGAACGACCAGGACAGGCGCTGGAAAAAAGCCAGGTTCGTGAAAAACCCAATCAGGCGATACAGGACAAACGCGATTAGTCCGGCGGCCAGGCCGATAAGCGCCGCAAAAGCGGAAACCCACAGCATGCGGAAGCCCGTCTCGGGCGCATCGGGGGGTGGGGGAACAAGGGCAGGACTGCCGGGGCGGGCGGCTTTGCCACTAGAGTCCCGGGGCAGTTGGCCCACCAGGGCGCCCAGGCCGAATCGAAGACGCGAAGAACGATCAGGCAAGCAGTCCCCCTTTCGACGAGTGGGGCCCGCGATGACCAAGCTGGGCGTGGCATCACGAACCTGCCGCCCGGCGGGAATGCCGAAGCGGGACTACTGCGCTCGAACTGGAGCGCCACAGTCGATGGTTGGATGCCAGTCTGGCCGGTCCCGTTACTTATGTCGTACTACGATCAGTGCCCGCTATGTGTTGCTTCAACCCTTCCCCACACCGCCTGGTCCATTGGAATTTCCGAAGCGGAGGAGAGAAGTGCCTGCCAGGCGGCTTGGCTCAGGCATCTCTTGCATAAGCTCCCAGTTTTTCGCTTTCAAGACGTCGAAGGCCGTCAGCATACCGGCGAGTTCACCCGTCTGGCTGTCAAGAATTACGCAGCGCCCATAATTGCCGTCCAGAAAGCGGCGCGCCACGTCGTGCACGATTTCGTCGGTATAGGCGTGGGGATACTCGCGATGCGCCAGCGAGCCGGCGGTGGCGTCGGGCGAGGCCGCCAGCAGTTCCCGGCGATACAGGATGCCGCTGACGCGATCTTTCTCATCCACCACCGGAACCGATTCGTGATTGGCCACCGCGGCCAGGAAATCGCGAACCTTGCTGTGAGCGTTGACCGTGTCGACGTCGGGATTCATGATGTCGCGGACGCGAAGCATCTTCATGGCGTCGATCTCGTAAGCATCAGGCACCAGCGTTCCCCGGCGAACCAGGCGCTCCGTGTTGATGGTGTTGCGCATGAAGAAGTGCCCGAAGAGGTCGGCCACCACGGCGACCAGGAACACCGGCAGAATGGCATTCCAGGCTCCGGTCACCTCCAGCATGAAGAGAATGGCGCTGGGGGTCGCGCGATAAAGGCTGCCGAACAGAGCCGCGGTCGCCACCGTTCCATAGAGTCCGATAGTGGAGGCGCTCGGCAAAAACATGTGCATCAGCGACCCGTAGGCTGCGCCCAGGCTCCCGCCGATCATCAGTGCGGGAGCAAATGTGCCTCCGGAAGCGCCCGAACCCAACGCGGCACCGAAGGCCAGCAGTTTGGCAAAGCCGATAGAAACCAGTTCCCGCAAGGGATGCGGGTGCGACAAGAGATCGGCGATCACCGCGTAGCCGGTACCGAAAACCTCCGGGCGAAACATCGAGATCAGGCCCACCATGAGACCGCCGATCGCGGGAATCACGGGAAACCAGAGCTTCACGTTTTCAAAGAAATCTTCCGAGAAGTAGAGAGTGCGCGTCATGAGCCATGCGAGGGCCGCGCAAATGACGCCCAGCAAAACGAAGAAGGGCAATTCCAGGGGATGAAAGTGATAGGCGGTATCCACCGGGAACACCGGCGCCGCGCCGCGAAATCCCATGGCCACCATGGTGCCGGTCGCTGAGGCCAGCGCAATGGGAACGAAGGAGCGGGCACGAAACTCGAATACGAGCAATTCTACCGCCATCATGACGCCGGCAAAGGGTGTCTTGAAGACGGCTGCCAGGCCCGCGGCGGCGCCACACGCCAGCAGCGTGCGCCTTTCGGCGGGAGAAGAGGGGATGAACTGGCTGAGCAGTGAGCCCAAAGCCGCGCCCGTCTGGATAATGGGGCCTTCTGCGCCGAAGGGTCCGCCCGTGCCCACGGTGATAGCCGCACTCAGCGGCTTGAAAAAGCTGACACGTGGCTTAACGATGCTGCGGTTGGTGAGGGCCACCGACATGGCTTCGGGAATGCCGTCGCCCTTGATCTCGGGTGAGAAATAGTGGATCAAGAGGCCGACAATAAGTCCGCCGGCTGCGGGAAGCAGAGGAAACCACCAGCGATGCGGAGCGAGGTTCGGCGGCAGGTAAGCCGAACTCGCTACGCCGTAAAAGCACAGGTTGGAAAAGAAATTAATGGTTCTCAGCAAGCCTTCCGCGACCAGGCCGCCAGCAATGCCGACCACTATGCCCAGGAGCGAGAGGTGAAGCATGCGGGAAGCCAGGCGATGTCCGCGGCCGGTGTGGTGACTGCCCCGCGCGGGGCGCGAGGAATGCGAGTCGGCGGTGGTGGTCTCGGAAATCGTCTCGGTCATGCGTTAACTTGTTCTCCTGCGCCGGGAAGATGCATCATCGCCGCGCGCTTCGTCGGATGCTTTGCCGCCGTGCAGAACGCGCCGCAAAGCACGCAACAGGGCTGGGCCGGCGTTTTGCATTTCGTGCTTGTGATGGAGGGCCAGTTCGCGGAGGACCTTTTCGCCCTTGGGGGTGAGCGCCAGGAGCACTTCACGGCGGTCCTCGCCGCTGCGTTGCCGCCGGACGAAGCCGCCCGCGGCCAGGCGGTTTACCAACTCGACCGTGCTGTGGTGCTGGATCTGCATCTGCTCGGCCAGGTCGCCGATGCGGGGACGCAGGTGATTGGGCAGGCCCTTGATAGCCAGCATCAACTGGTACTGGCGCGCCTCGAGGCCCCCGGCGCGCGCGGCGTGTTCACTGAAGTGCAAGTAACGCCGGATCTGGTAGCGAAGCTCAGCTAAGGATTGATAATCGCTTATCGTAAGATTTTCCATGCGATACGATTATATCGTATCAAGACCATAATCGAGTTCGTATATCGTAACACGACATAGACCGCAGGGGAAGTACGCGCCCCGAACGTCCGCACCATCCACAGCAACAGCAGGTTACGGGCGAAGCTCCCGCCTTTGCGCGCCGCTTCCCTGCCGATCACACTGCAATCCGCAACGCGCGCACCCGGTGGCTGGAGTTCGCGCTGCAATTCGACTGACAAGCGCGGCGGTGCTCCTTTAGAATCCCTAGTCCCACATTTCTGCAGAACCGGAGACGGCTCCCGTGATCCCTCGCTATACGCGTCCGGAGATGGCGCGCATCTGGAGTGAAGAGAACCGATTCCGCACCTGGCTGGCAGTGGAGGTGGCTGCTACCACGACGCTGGCCGAGGCCGGCCTGGTGCCGAAGGCCGCCGCTAAGGCGATCCGCGAGCGTGCCGATTTTAATCTTTCGCGAATCCAGGAGATCGAGGCGGAAGTGCGCCACGATGTGATCGCCTTCACCACGGCGGTGGCCGAGATCGTGGGTCCGGACGCGCGCTGGTTCCACTACGGCCTTACTTCTAATGACGTGGTGGATACCGCGCAGGCGCTGCTGATCCGGGAGGCCTCCGGCATCGTCGCCGAAGACCTGGAACGCCTGTCGGACGCGCTGATGCGCCGCGCCTGGGATTTCAAAGACACTCCCATGGTAGGCCGCACGCACGGGATTCATGCCGAGCCCATCACGTTTGGCTTCAAACTGGCGAACTGGTATTCGGAGGTGCAGCGGGATATTGCGCGCTTCCGCAGCGCCGCCGAAGATATGCGCGTCGGGAAGTTTTCCGGGGCGGTGGGGACGTTCGCACATCTTACCCCTGCGCTCGAGGAAAAGATCTGTCAACGCTTAGGGCTAAAGGCGGCCGCGGTCAGTTCGCAGGTGATTCAGCGCGACCGGCACGCCAATTACCTGGCGACGCTGGCGGTGATCGCATGCACCCTGGATAAGATCGCCACCGAACTGCGCCACCTGCAGCGCACCGAGGTTCGCGAGGTCGAGGAATTCTTCAGCGAGAAGCAGAAGGGTTCGTCGGCCATGCCGCACAAACGCAACCCGGTGACCCTCGAACAGATCAGCGGACTGGCGCGGGTGGTACGGTCCAACGCCCAGGCCGGCTTCGAAAACGTTGCCCTCTGGCACGAGCGCGACATATCCCACTCCTCGGTGGAGCGCGTAATCTTGCCGGATTCGACGACCCTGGTCGATTACCTGCTGAATAAGACGGTCAACATCATCGAAACCATGTTCGTATATCCCGAGCGCATGCTGGAAAATCTGAACAGCACCCGCGGGCTGGTGTTCAGCGGCCAACTGTTACTAGACCTGGTAGAAAACGGCGTGTCGCGCGAGGACGCATACCGACTGGTGCAGAAGCACGCCATGCGGGCGTGGAAGGAAGGGCTGAACTTTCGCAAGCTGATCGCGGAAGACCGCGAGATCTCCTCCCGGGTGCCGCGCCAGCAGATTGATCGGGCGTTCGATTTACAGCGGCAACTGCGAAATATCGACGCGATTTTCGCACGCGTGTTCCCGGGCAAGCGATCCGCAGAATCGAAGCGAGCGGGACGGCCTACTCACAAGAACAGCAAAACGCACGCGCGTCGCAGGGCGTAGCTCGCGGCCGGCAGAGTGGCACATCAGGAGAACTATGATTTCGTCACCGCCATATCCACTGGTTGCCCTGCTACTACTCTGTTCCGCACTTGCGGGACAAGAGTCTCAATCCACGCCTCAGGCTGCCCAGAACGGCGGGCAAACATCGCAGACGGCGCCGGCGTCGACGAAACCTCCGGCCCTGCCGGACAATCCCGCGGCAACCGCCTGGGGCCTGCTTCGCAGCGCCGCCAAAGACGACAAGACTTCCGAACGCGTGAGTGCAATCCAGGTTCTGGGACTCATCACCCACAACCGCACGGCGGAAGGCATGGCACTCCGCGCGTTGAGCGACCAGAAGGCCGAACTGCGAACAGCGGCTGCCACGGCGCTGGGCGAGATGAAAGCCACCGGCAGTATTCCCAGGCTGAAAGAGGTCCTTTCCGACACGGAACCCTCGGTTGTGCTGGCGGCGGCGCATGCCCTGCAGAGCATGCACGACGATGCGGGGTACGAAGTCTATTACGAGATCCTGACCGGTGAGCGCAAAACCAATGAAGGCATGATCGCGCAAGGGACCGCCGCCATGAAGGATCCCAAAAAAATGGCACAGCTGGGTTTCGAGGAGGCGATCGGATTTATCCCGTATGCGGGCATAGGCTGGCAAGCCTATCGAGTGCTGAGCAAGAATAATCAAAATCCTGTGCGCGCGGCTGCAGCGAAGGTATTGGCCAGCGATCCCGATCCCGCGAGCGGCAAGGCACTCGCGAACGCGGCGGGACACGATAAGGACTGGGTGGTGCGCACCTCGGCGCTAGAAGCACTGGCGCATCGCGGCGATCCGTCGCTGTTGGAGCCGGTGGAACTGGCCATGTCAGACGACACTCCGACAGTTCGCTATACCGCCGCGGCGACTACTCTGCATTTGCTGGACATGGCGGCGGCACACAAACGCAAAAGAAAAAATAATACCCGCCCGACGCGAGAGACACACCATGATTGAATTCAAAGCCGTCGCAATGGAGTTTCCCGAGGACTGCAACATCATTGTGGGACAGACCCATTTCATCAAAAGCGTAGAGGATATCTATGAAGCGGTGGTGAACACCGTGCCGCAGGCGAAATTCGGGATGGCCTTCAACGAGGCTTCCGGTCCATGCCTTACGCGGGCCGAAGGCAATGACGAGGAGTTGCGCAAGATGGCTATCCGCAACGCGCAAGCCGCGGCGGCAGGCCACATGTTTGTGCTGGTCGTACGCAACGCTTATCCCATCAATTTGCTGAACGTGCTGCAGAACGTGCCGGAGGTGTGCTCGATTTTCTGTGCCACGGCCAATCCGGTGCAGCTCATCCTGGCGAATACCGAGCAGGGTTGTGGGGTCATCGGAGTGGTCGACGGAAGTTCGCCCAAAGGTGTGGAGGGCCCGGCCGACGTAAACACGCGCAAGGAATTCCTGAGAAAGATCGGCTACAAGCGTTAGGGATGGGCGGATGGGAACCAAGCGGGAGAAACCCGGTGCAAACGGATCGACGGACATTTTTTCAACAGCTTGCGATGGTGACGCTGGCGTCCGCCCTGGCTGATTGCGGGAGGATTGCGGATGTGGGGAATGATTGGGAAGATAACCCTTGTTCCCGGCAAGCGCGATGAAATGATCGCAATCTTGAAGGAGAGCGCAGCCGATATGCGCGGATGCCTCAGCTATGTGGTCGCCAAGGACGCTGCCGATGAAAATGCGATCTGGGTAACCGAAGTATGGGACAGCCAGACGAGCCATGACGCGTCCCTGTCTTTACCCGCCGTGAAGAGCGCGATGCCTCGGGCAAAGGCGATCATTTCGAATTTCGAGAGAATCAGCGTCACCAGCCCGGTGTGGGGAGTCGGCCTGCCGGCAACCCGCGCCCGCTGACCCGCGTCAAGCTCGCCGTCCGCAAACGCTGGAGCGGCTACCTAGCGTAGGGTTGGGACGAGCCCGGCATCCGCCACATTCTCCGGGACTTAAGTCTCCCGGACGAACATCTACTTACCTGTGCATCCTGCTACCCCGACCCTGCATCTATTTAATTAACTAACCGGTTAATCAGTTAAATCACGGTTGAGGATGGTAGACATTATGAAGAAATTATTGAAATTATTCTCCGCGATGCTGTCGGTGACATTGTTGAGCGTGGGCCTGATGGCGCAGCCATCCAGCGCGGCCCGGAACGATGTCACGATCCAGCAGACGGTCACCCATCAACTGCAGGACAAGAAGCAATTCGATAAGGTTCAGTCCAGTGTCGAGGATGGCATCGTGACCCTGACCGGCACCGTCGACCTGTATCAGGACAAACTCGATGCCGGTAAAAAGGTTCGCAAGATGAAGGACGTGCAGGGCGTGCGCAACCTGATCGAGGTTGCCGGAGCCAACGTACCCGACCCGCAACTGCACGAGCAACTGGCGAAGAAGCTGTTTTACGACCGCATCGGCTACTACGACAACGCGTTTAACTATTACACGCTCTCGGTTAAGGACGGTGTGGTGACAGTGGGCAGCGAAACCTACAACGATGTGGGCCGCGACACGGCGCTTGCGATTGTCAACCGCATGCCCGGGGTCAAAGACGTAGTGGATAACATCAAGGTGCTGCCGACGTCACTGTTCGATGACAGCCTTCGGGTTCGCGCGACACGCGCCATCTACGGCGACTCGGTGTTGGGCAAGTATGCGACTGATCCGGCGCGTCCGATTCGCATCATCGTGAACAACGGGCATATCAGCCTGTACGGCACGGTGGAGAACGAAATGGACAAGACCATTGCGGGTATCCGGGTCAACAGCGTACCGGGTGCCTTCAGCGTGGAAAACCATTTGACGGTGGATAAGAACGACAATCCAGGAATGTAAGAGTTGAACTCCTCCTCGTGGCACGGCTTCGGCCGTGCCTTTTTTTTCGGGCGAAAACCACGGCGCGAAGTGGTTGCCCATTTATTGGCGATTGATTAACGACGCCACGTAGCCCGCTCCGAAACCGTTATCAATATTCACAACCGTGACGTTCGAAGCACAGGAGTTCATCATTCCCAGCAGTGCGGCAAGGCCTTTGAACGCTGCACCGTAACCGATGCTCGTGGGCACGGCGATGACCGGGACACCGACCAGTCCGCCGACGACGCTGGGCAGAGCGCCTTCCATGCCGGCGCAGACGATGATCACGCGGGCGTCGGCAAGAATATGGCGGTTGGCGAGAAGGCGGTGAATGCCGGCCACTCCCACGTCGTAAACGTGCACCACGTCGTTGCCCATGATTTCTGCCGTGACAGCCGCTTCCTCGGCGACCGGGATGTCGCTGGTCCCGGCGGAAACCACGGCAATCTTCCCTTTGCCATACTTCTGGGTATTGGCGCGCAAGACGATGGCGCGGGCGGCCTGGTGATATTCGGCGCGCCGTACCTGCTTGCGAACCGCCGCGTATTGCTTCTTGTCGGCGCGAGTGGCCAGCACATTTCCGCCGTGTTTCGCCAGCCGGGCAAAAATCTGCGCCAGGTGGGCTGGGGCTTTGCCCTCGCCGAAGATGACTTCCGGGATGCCGACGCGAAGCGCGCGGTGATGATCGATCTTGGCGAATCCAAGGTCCTCGAACGGCAGATGGCGAAGCCGCTCCACAGCTTCATCGGGAGACAGTTCGCGCTTGCGAACCTGGTCAAACAATTTGCGCAGGGCGTCGGCGTTCACGGAGGAAAAGGGCGGGCGATCAGCCCGTCTTAGAGTACACCAGGAACATGAGGACGGGCCCGAACTGAGACGGGGTGGCGCGCCTGGGATTGAACTGTTTCGCAAGAACTTGCTGCGAACCGGGGAATTCCAGCGGGTCATAGCCTTTCGTACTGTCCGCGGGATCGCTCCGCCCTGGATCACGCAATCAAAGCCGGAGATACTTGGAGAGGGATCCCGAACCTAGCAGGACGACGGATGTCCGGGACGACGTATTTTATGGATCAGAACAGCATCATTAACGCTGACGGGATGAGCGCCGGCAAAAACGCCAACTCCGATTCGCTATTTTCATTTCTGTTCGAAGCGGAGGCCTCGCCAAACCCGGCACCGGTCCGCATCCATCGCGGGCCTGTGCGGATTGAAGCGGAATTTCGCAAAGCGGCTGAGGCGCTGGGATTGTCCTTGCCTAGCACGATCGCGGATTTCGAGAGAGACTCAGTCGACGATCTCGCGGAAAGGGACCTCGACGCCGGCCTCCAACTTCTTCTGCAAAGGGTTCGAGAGGTCACGACCGCCGATGCAGCGTGCGTCGCGCTGCGCGATCGTGAGAGCCTGGTCAACCGCGCGGCGTCGGGAACTTTGCCCATCAGCTTTGCTGATGCCGTGGAGTTGATATCTCCGCTGATTGCCGAGAGTGTCCCGCAGCGGCAACTGATCTTGTTCAATAACATTGCCAACGAAACCTCGATTGACCTGCTTCAATCGCAGGATGCGAGGATTGCATCCGTTGCGGTAATGCCGCTGGTCAGCGAAGGCGAGGCGGAGGGCGTGTTGGTCTTATTTTCCGCCAGGCCGCATGCGTTTGCGGAGAAGGACCTGCCGCTGATCGAGCGATCCGGGGAAAATATTCAGACTGCGATCGAGGAGGCGGGCGCAGCCATACGACTGCGAACCACCCGCGCAGCGTACCCGGACTATTTGCCGGTCGAGGTCATCCGCCGGACAGAGTCCGACAACATTCTCGAGAACGACGAAATCCTCGACGCCTGAGAAGCGCCCGACAATTCGCGCCGTCCACGTGCCATCCAGCATCTCCCTGATGCTTGACAAAAGCGGCTTCTCTGCTACAGTGGCGTTCATTCTCCCAATTCTCGTATTCCCAGAAGGCCCAGGTATGAAGAACGTCTACGAGGTTCTGCGACAGAAGGAACTGGAACTTTCACGCTTGGAAAAGGAAGTCGAGGCGCTGCGACTGGTCGCGCCGCTGTTATCGGAGGAAAGCAAGGATTCCATCGAAGCTCCAAAACCTACTTTAGCCCCGGCCCCGCCGGCCCAGCAGCCGATTCGCATCCCGCAGCCGGCAGTCGCGGCGGGCGCGCAGACCGCCCGAGCAGCGGGTTGGGAAGACAGCGCCAAGCGTTGGCCCTGATTCGAGATCAGCCGGTTTCGCTTGCATTCGGCGCCGCGTAACAACAGGACAGGACTTTGTTTGCGCGTGTCCGGGAATGGGCGCCGGCATATTTTCCTCAGGCCAGCTACATCGGAATCCCAAGCTGGATACGGGATTTGGAAGTCAAAACCGGAGCGCCCCCGAGTAGCGGGTGAGCATCTACCACGATGCTAATAGCATCCCAAATACGCAACCGATTGCTCCGCCAATCGTCAGAGAGGGAAGAAAAATGGGCAAGGGCGATTCTCACGAAGCAGCGGACGAACACCTCTCAGCCGGCAGCCAGGTAGCGGAAGACAAGGAACCTGACCCCGAAGCCGTTCCAGAAACGAAGAACAAACACGACCGGGATTGGATGGCGGACGTTTTGGCCAACCGCTTTTTAATGATGTTGTACCGCTAGCTGCCTCGACTCCTCACCCCAGAAACTCTCCCGGCCGACCTCACTGCCCCGACAACTGCTGCCGCAGTTTGAAGCGTTGCAATTTGCCGGTGGCGGTCTTGGGTAATTCCGGCAGGAACTCCACCCAGCGCGGTCGTTTGAAGATGGGCAGGCGTCCGATTACGAATTCCTGCAGTTCCCGCGCCAGCTCTGGCGATTCCGCGACTCCGTCGTTCAACACGACGCAGGCCACCGGCTTCAGCAACTTGTCTTTATCCTCGCGCCCGATGACGGCAGCTTCCTGCACAGAAGGGTGTTCAATCAGAATGCTCTCGATTTCTACCGGGCTCACCCACACCCCGCTGCATTTCAGCATGTCGTCGGAACGGCCTGCGTACCAGAAGTAGCCATCCTCATCCTGGTAGTACTTGTCGCCGGTGCGCAGCCAGTGGCCCTCGATGGTGGCCTTGGTTCGCTCGTGCTGGTTCCAATAGAACGCGCAGACGGAGTCCGCGTTGACCAGCAGGTTTCCGATTTCGCCGCGGGGAACCGGGCGATCGTTCTCATCGACGATGCGGGCTTCGTAGCCTGGCAGAATCTGCCCGCTTGATCCGGGCCGGACCGCTCCCGGACGATTAGCGATGAACATGTGAAGGGCCTCGGTGGAGCCGATCGCATCCAGGATCTCCACGCCGAAACGCTGCCGGAAGCGATGAAAGAGTGCAGCGGGCAAAGCTTCGCCCGCGGAGATGCCATAGCGAATTGAAGATAGATCAAAGTCCTGTGACGCCCCGGTCGCGCCAACCGACGCATTGCCGGAATTTTCGAGAGAGTCGCGCTGCGCAGCCGGGCGGGTGTAGGAAAGCAACGCGGCATAGTTTGACGGTACGGAGAAAAACAGTGTCGGACGGTGACGCTCAATCACATCGAAAACCATCTGCGGCTTAGGCGAGCCCGGCCACAGAATCGTGGTTGCCCCCACCGAGAGCGCGAAGTACAAGCCGTTTCCTAATCCATAGGCGAAGAAGAGTTTCGCCACGCTGAAAAAACGGTCGGCCTCGGTGATGTTGAGAACATCCCTGGCATAACGTTGCGCGCACACCACCATGTCATGCTGCAAGTGGACGCAAGCCTTGGGAAACCCAGTTGAGCCCGAAGAATAGAGCCAAAAGGCAGGGTCATCCTTGCTGGTCGGCTCAGCCTCAAGCTCGGAGGAACTCTTGGCGAGCAGATCCTCGAACCGCAGCGTGCCTGGTTGTGATCCGCCGACCACGATGACGTGCTGCAGATAACGAAGCTTCGCGCGATTGATGCCGGCGATCATCGGAAACAGGGAATCGGCGACAATCGCGACCCGAGCCCGGGAGTTGTTCAGCATGTATTCGTAATCGGAGGTCTTCAGCAAAGTATTGACGGGGACCGGAACCGCTCCGATCTTGATTGCTCCGAAAAAGCTGTAGGCGAATTCCGGTGTATCGTGCAGCAACAGAAGCACGCGCTGCTCGATCTGGACTCCCAATCTGCGAAGCAGGTTTCCGGCGCGGTTTACATTGTCATGCAGTTGCCGGTACGTCACCGTGAGATCGCCGCACTCGATGGCGACCTTCGCGTCTCGCCCTTCGGAAAGATGACGATCGACGAAATAGGTGGCGGCGTTGAAAATCTCGGGAAGGAAGATGGGAGTGCCGCTCGTCATTTGGGTAGCATGCGCCGCTTGCGGAGGCCATTCAGGACGATGACACTGCTGATTCCAAAGCAGCCGACTGACGCCAGCGCCCCAACATCCCTCACACCGTGGCTCAATCGCAACTTGTCGGCAAAGATGGCAAGGATCGCGAAAAGAATCCCGGCAGCATTCAGCCACTTGGGCGAGCGCAGCACATCGCGGGGCTCACGGCGGAACGTCAACTGCAGGAGCAGTGCGGCAAAGCCGATGGCGGCCAACACCAGGATAGCCAGGGGACTGCGAAAAGCCTGAGTGCTGGTATAGATCACTACTCCAGCTAGCGCGGCGATCAAAAACGCTGCGGCAATGACTGTACCGCGAGGAGACGACGTGCGAGTGCCCAAGGTGATCCTCAGGTCCGTATTGTAGTACGCAGGCACGGGCACCTGGTCAGCGGCTACGAACCAGGGATGCCCGTCCAAGTTTCCCGTGACCTGCTGCGAGACGACTAGGCTTTTTTGCTTGCAGCTTGCTCAAGCGCGCGCCGGGTCAGGACTGCGGCCAAGTGCGCGCGATAGTCAGCGGAAGCGTAGTAGTCGCCGAGAACATCCACCCCTTGCGCGACCTTTGCGGCTGCAGCCGAGAAATCGTTGAGGGGCTTGCCGCGCAACTCGTTTTCCACCGCCGTGGCTCGGTAAGCGTGATCCGATACGCCGGTGATGCCAACTGCCAGGCTTTCGGTTTTTCCGCCGCTCATTTTCAAGCGCACAGCCACTCCCACCACGGCGAATCCTGACGCGGGATGATGATGCTTTTTGTAAGCCACGCCCTGGCCGGTGGTCTTGGGAATTCGAACCTCGGTCAGAATTTCGCTTGGTTGCAATGCCGTCGAGAACATGCCGGTAAAGAAATCGGCCGCGTCGATCACGCGCTCGCCGGAACGGCTGGAAGCGACAATGTCGGCGTCGAGCGCCAGCACGGCCGCGGGATAGTCGGCAGCGGGATGAGCCTGCGCGAGCGATCCACCAATCGTGCCGCGGTTGCGCACCTGCGTGTCGCCAATCTGGGCGGCGGCGAGCGAAAGCAGCGGTGACTGCCGTTGCAACAGTTGCGAGTTGGCGATATCGAAGTGCGTGGTCATGGCGCCGATAGCGATGTAATCGCCGGATTCGCGAATGTAACTCAGTCCGCCGATCCGGCCGATATCGACCAGCAGCGGCGGGTTTGCGAGCCGCAGGCGCATGGCGGGAAGCAGGCTGTGCCCGCCCGCCAGAATCTTGGCGTCTTCCCGCGAACTCATCAGGTCAAGAGCTTCACTCAAACTGCGCGGAGATTCGTAATCGAAATTCGTCATGATCATGGCCGCCTCCTGGCTGCTCTCTTGGCGTTGTTGCCGGAAGCCTTACCGGGGACCACCGCAAGAGCAGGTTGGAAATCTTCTTTGGGTGAAGCTTTGGCATGAGTAATGGCCCGCCAGACCCGTTCCGGTTTCAGCGGCATCTCGATATGGCGGATGCCGAGCGGTGAAAGCGCATCGCAAACCGCGTTCACCATGCAAGGAGTGGAGGCGATGGTGCCTGCCTCACCCACTCCTTTGACGCCCATGGGATTGACCGGCGAGGGAGTGACGGTGCGCGCGAGGGTGAACTCGGGGAAGAAATGCGCTTTCGGAACCACATAGTCCATCATCGATCCCGTGATCAGTTGGCCATCTTCGTTGTAGATCAGCTCCTCCCACATGGCTTGCCCGATGCCCTGCACCAGGCCGCCGTGAATCTGGCCGTCGACAATCAGCGGATTGATCACATTGCCGCAGTCATCCACAGCGACATATTTTTCGATCTGCACTTCTCCCGTTTCTACGTCGACCTCAACCGACGCGATATGGCAGCCAAAGGGAAAGGTGAAATTCGACGGTTCAAAAAAGTGCGTGGCTTCGAGCCCGGGCTCAAATCCGGGGGGAATATTGCGCGCCGTGTAAGCCGCCATCACCAGTTCGCCAAAGGACATCGACTTCTTGTTCTTCGCCGAGAATCCGCCGCGGCTCATGGTGATTTCTTCCGGCTTGGCGCCGAGAAGATGCGCGGCCAGCGTGGCCATTTTGGCTTTGAGTTTCTGGGTGGCGAGGTAGGCGGCGGTTCCGCCCACGGCCGTCGCGCGGCTGCCGAAAGTGCCGATTCCGTAAGGTACGGCCAGAGTGTCGCCGTGGACCACGTTCACGTCATCGGGATCGATGCCGAGCTGATCGGCGATGAGTTGCGCGAAGGTGGTTTCTTCTCCTTGCCCATGCGGCGATGCGCCCGTCAGCACTGTGACTTTGCCGGTAGGCTCGATGCGGACCGTGCCGCTCTCCCATCCTCCGGCGGGCGTTGCCGCCGAAGGGCCGATGGCGCAAATTTCCACATAAGTGGAAACTCCCACGCCGTAGTACTTTCCCTGCTTCCAGCCGGTCTTTTGGCGTTTGCGGAGCGAATCGTATCCGGAAAGCTGCAGCGCTTTTTTGAGGCTTTCCTGGTACTTGGCTGAGTCGTATGTCAGGCCGGTGATCGTGGTGTAGGGAAATTCTTTCGGTAGCGGGAAGTTCTTCAGACGAAACTCAGCGGGATCCATGCCCAGCTGGTGAGCCGCCACATCCATGACGCGTTCGATGAGATAAGTCGCTTCCGGCCGGCCCGCGCCGCGGTAAGCGTCGGTGGACATCTTGTTGGTGAAGACGCCATCAATGGTGATTTCGAGAGCGGGAATGCGGTAGCAGCCGGCGATCATCAGCGCGGTGAGTTGAGGAATCAGCGGCGTGAGCAACTGATGATAGGCACCCATATCCGCGAGCACCTTGACTCGCAATCCAAGAATGGTGCCGTCCTTTTTCAGCGCGAGCTCGATGTTGTTGATTGTGTCCCGGCCGTGAATGGTGGAGGTGAAATTCTCACGCCGCATTTCCACCCATTTCACCGGACGGCCCAGCTTCATGGCGAGGTGGGGCACGAGCCCTTCCTCGGCGTATACATTCAGCTTGCTGCCGAATCCACCGCCGACTTCCGGCGCGATGACGCGCACGGCGGTTTCGGGCAATCCCACCATCACGGAAATCTGGGTGCGCAGAAGATGGGGAATTTGCGTGGAAGACCACACAGTAAGGCGGTTCTCACCCGGCAGGTATTCGGCCAGGACTGCGCGCGGCTCCATCGCAATGGGCGCCAGCCGTTGATTCAGCATGCGCTGGCTGATGACGTGATCGGCTTTCTTGAACGCGCCGTCTACGTCGCCGTTCTTCATCGCGTGAGTGAAAGCCTTGTTGGTGCAAAATTCCTCGTAGATCAGGGGCGAGTCGTTGCTCAGCGCCTTTTCCATGTCGGTGACGACCGGCAGCGGTTCATAGTCGATTTCCACCAGGTCAGCCGCATCGCGAGCGGTGTACAAATCCTCAGCTACGACCGCGACGACCGGCTCGCCGACGTAGCGCACGCGGCCCATCGCAAGCACCGGATGCTTCGGCACCTTCAAGTCCGGCATCTGCATGGCGCAAGGGACCATGCCGACGGGCGAAGTGTCTTCGCTGGTATAGATCGCCACCACGCCAGGGAGCGCTCGGGCAGCGTCAGCGCGAATTTCCTTGATCTCGGCATGGGCGTGCGGAGAACGCACCAGCGCGCAATGCAGCATGCGGGGCAGCTTGAAATCGTCGGTGTAATGACTGATGCCGCGGATCAGCCGAGGATCTTCTTTGCGCTTGAGCTTGCGGCCGACCCAGTGAGCAGCTTGCGCCGAGCCGTTGCCGTTGGTTTTCTTGCTTGGGGGTGGCGGAGTGCTCGATTTTCCATTGGGTGCCATGGTTTCACCTCGCTCCGGCCGCGCGCGCGTCGACGGGCTTGTTCATCTTGCGAGCCGCAGAGCGCACCGCCGCCACGATGTTCTGGTAGCCGGTGCAGCGGCACAGATTGCCGTTGATGGCTTCGCGAATTTCACCATCGGTAGGATTGGGATGCCGCGCCAGCAAATCGTGGGAACACAAGATCATGCCGGGCGTGCAGAAGCCGCACTGCAGTCCGTGCTCTTCCCAGAAGCCTTCCTGAATCTCGTGCAGCTTGTCGCCGTTGGCCAGCCCCTCGACAGTGATGACCTTCCGCCCGTCAGCCTGAACGGCAAGAACCGTGCACGACTTGACAGCGCGGCCATCCAGCAAGACGGTGCAGGCTCCGCAAAGCGATGTTTCGCAACCTACGTGAGTGCCGGTCAGCGATGCCACTTCGCGCAGAAAATGTACGAGCAGCAGACGCGGTTCAACCGACGCGCGATGTTCGACTCCATTGACATTAATGGTGACGTTCTTCATAAGACCCTCAACTGCTTCGGAAACGGCAGGACGTTGTGCGGGCGCCCACAATAACAGAGAAAGGCCGCGGTTTACAAGCTGGACTGGGCTTCGCATCGAGAGTTTTCAGTGGCTGTTCGCAGTGTCGTTCGCTGTCGCTCGCGGTCACCGCGTGAAAGCGGGAGGAGGCGACTGCGGGTCACAGTTCTTGTGATTCAGAATGGGCGCACATCAGTGTGCAGGAGCATGTTGCCCGTTGATTGGGAGAGCAGCGGGGAGAAATGCAAGCTGGATGACGCGAATGCGGTTGGCTACCCCAGGGGCGAATCGCTCATGCGGAAGCGCGTGCGAACGTGTTCCGAAAGCAGCTCAATCGCGGAACGGTTCGAGACCGGATCCGTCTGCGCCAGGTATTTCATGGCTTCTACCAGCAGGCGTTGTCCATCGACGTAGCGTGGATCGGAGGTGCGTTCACGCTTCTTGCGGCCCATGTCGGGAGGTACGGGAATGGTGAAAACCTTTGCCATGAATCTCACTCTATGAGGTGTATTTGCAGTATATCGTCCCGTATAGGCGAAGTCAGCTTTTATCTGGCAAGACGCTGTTTCAGCGTCAACCCTGGGGCGAAGTGGTTTTGGTCTTGCTCGTCGTTTTAAGTTTGAAGGCGTTATCGGGAATCTTCTCGTTCAACTTGATATCCGAATACTTGGCGAGGCGGTAGTCACCCTGTCCTTGAAAGAACTGCTGTTGCACGGAAATGCCCCGGCTGGGGTCGATCCACAACAAGATGCGTTCCACGTTGTTGCGAACACTCTGCGATTTCGGGATCAGCTCCAGCTTGGCGGCCTTGACTGCGCCCAACTGCTCGTCTCCCAAATACTTGACGTCATAGGATTTGAGCAGCTCATGGCCTCCGCCGCCGAAGCCGAGAACCAGGAAGCTCTCGACATCTGCCCTCTTTTTGCCGGCATTGTATTCGGTGACTTGGTCGATCTTGGGCTGATAAACCGAAACTTTGCCGCCGCTGAACAGCACATATTTCTTGTCGGGTTCGGCGATGTCGGCCGCCATCTGCACTTCATCGCCCTGCCGCCGATAGTAGATCTTGCCCTTTTGCACATCGGTATCGTCGATTACTTTCTGATACTGGTCCCACTCAAAATTAGCTTCGGTCGTCCGAAAGTTGGCAGCAGCCTTGTCCATGGAGTCGAGGACGGCGTCAAGGTTGGTTTTGCTGGAATTCGCGGCTTGCCCCCACACGGGCAGAGAACCGGCTACAGACCCCGCCAGCAACATTGCCAGGACTGCCAGACGCGTTGTAGGGAATTTCATCAGCGATAGCCGGTGATTGCTGAAACAGGATTTCCGAAGCTTACTCTTTCTGTGCCCAGACTTTGTAATGATCCACCCGGCCCTTGGAATCCCTAATAGCTTCGTATTTCGTGACTGACACAGCCCCGGAGATGGGCTCAATGATTTGCCGCAACTGATCTTGAATTTCAGACGGCTGGGTCGCCGTAACTGCCGCGCCTTCAATCTGATAGATGAATCCACCCTGCCGATCCGGAACTACCTCTACTCCGGTTGGATGCGGGTTGTGTTCCACCGGTTTATCGTTGAAGTTAATCCAGTACGGCGAAAAAAGGACGAATACCAGGATAAGCGTGACCATGATGTCGTAGTGGATGGTGCCACGCTCGTACGACCAGAGGATGTAGCCGCGAATTGTCCGCCAAACGGCGTTCATCGGGAGAGATGGCGCGCTCGGAACCGCCGGGCTGGCATCGGCTCTCTGGGAGTGTATGTTCAAGTTGTCCACCTCGCAACCGAACTGTTTGACACCATTTCCGTGGGGTGCACCGTCCGTGTGGCACCGCCCGTATATAGATGCAGGTTAGAACTTCCGGGGTACGATTCTATCCACGCCAATATAAGGCCGAAGTGCCTGCGGAATCACTACACTGCCATCCGCCTGCTGATAGTTCTCGACGATTGCCACCCAGGTTCGGCCAATAGCGAGCCCACTGCCGTTCAGGGTGTGGACAAATTCCGTTTTATTCTTGCCCTCAGGACGAAAGCGGATATTAGCCCGGCGTGCCTGGTACGACTCGAAATTAGAGCACGACGAAATCTCGCGGTACAACTGCTGGCCCGGCAGCCAGACTTCGATGTCATAGGTTTTCGCCGATGCTGCTCCCATGTCGCCGGTGCAAAGGGCTACGACGCGATACGGCACGCCTAGTTTCTGCAACACCATTTCCGCATTGCGAGTCAGTTTTTCATGCTCCTCATACGAGCTTTCGGGATGGGCGAATTTCACTAACTCAACCTTCTGAAACTGATGCTGGCGGATGATGCCGCGCACGTCCTTGCCGTAAGAACCTGCTTCGCTGCGAAAACACGGCGTGCAGGCGGTGAGTGAAATCGGCAGCCGAGCAATATCGAGAACTTCATCGCGATAAAGATTCGTGACCGGAACCTCGGCGGTGGGAATCAGCCATAAATCGCGGTCCCCGAAAGGCACGCGAAAGGAGTCAGCGGCGAACTTCGGAAGCTGTCCCGTGCCATACATGGAATCTGAATTCACCAGGCAGGGCGGAAGCACTTCGGTGTAGCCATGCTCGCGGGTGTGCAGGTCGAGCATGAAGTTGGCGAGCGCGCGCTCGAGCTTCGCGCCCAGATCCCAATACACCGCGAAGCGGGCGCCGGTGATCTTGACGGCCCGCTCAAAATCCAGCACGCCAAGCTGCTCGCCCAGGTCCCAGTGCGCCTTGGGGTTGAAGTCAAACTGCGGCAGCGTACCCCAGCGTCGTACCTCGACATTCTCTTCGGCGCTCTTCCCTACCGGCACCGAAGCGTGAGGCAGGTTGGGGATGCCGGCGAGCAGTTGCCGTAAACGCGCATCGTACTCCTGGGCCGATTTCTCGAGCTGCGGGATCTTCTCGCGTAGATCCTTGGTTTGTGCGATCTGCGCGCTGGCATCCTGGCCGCTTTTCTTGAGCGCGGCGATCTGCTCCGAGGCCTGGTTACGCTGCGCCTTGAGGGTTTCGACCTCGGTGATGGCCTGCCGGCGCTCGGCGTCAATGGCGCGGAAGTCCTTGAGCACGTCGGCAGGATTCATTCCGCGATCGCGCAGCTTCTCTTCGACAAGCGACAGGTTGTCACGAACGAAAGCCAAGTCAAGCATAGAAACTTATTAATGTACCGGAAATGGCTGGGCGAATCACGGCTTAAGCACGGAGTACGCGAATGCTCCCATTTCGGGAACTTGCGGGATTGCTCAGAGCTGGCGGGCAGGCACTGCGGGATGTTCGGGTCAGCGAAACCAGACCGACCACACGACATCGACCGCGGTGTGCGTGATGACCGATGATAAAACCTGCCGGCGGTCACGCCAGGCGCGTCCATAGAAGACGCCGGCGATTGCTGCCAGAATTACGTAGCGCCAGTTGAAAGCGGCTCCCTTGTTGAAATGCGCTAATCCGAACAGGAGTGACGCCAGCGCCAAGGCTGCGGTCTGTCGTAGCCGCGACTCCAATAAATTCTGCAGAATACCGCGGAAAAAAATCTCTTCTGGAATTGCCGCGAAGAGGCCGGTTAGCGCGATTCGCAGCACAAAATTTCCGACCAGGGGCATGCCCTCGTGAAAATGAATGAAACGCAAAGCGAATCCCAGGCCGATGCCGAAGGGCAGGAAGAAAACGAATTCCCGCATCCCGACGACAGCCGCACGCGCGGTGGGCACGAGCGAGTAGCCGATTCCCGGCAGTTGGCGCACGACCAGGTAAACATATAAAACGGCATCGAGCAGAAAGAGCTTGGGAAGCGCCGCCAGTCCAGCGTAGGGCCAGGCGGACGCCAGTAGGCTGCTCATCTGAATCGCCGCGACGGCCCCCAGAACGATGCCGTCCTCGCAGACGAGCTTGTCCGTCGCAGCGCTTCGCATGAGCCATGCGGCAATCACCGGCAACAGGAATATCGTGCTGCAAACAGCTGGGCGCAAGTGTCCGGTGGCCACTGCAAACACGAGGTAAGGGATCCCGAGCAGGGCGGCGAGAATGATTTGGGGCCACGAGCTTGGGAGTTCTTGCCGCAGCCATTCCGCGGCGCCGAACCCGAACAGCCAGAGTGGCGCGACGAGCAGAGCAAAGCTGGCGAATGCCGCGGGAAAAGCCGTGCTTAAGGCGGCCGCGAGGCCAGTCGCTTGGATAATAAAAAACGCGGCAGTTACCAGCAGAACGTACGAGATTGTCCCGGCCAGCACGGACGAGGCCAGCAGCTCCGGCTCGCGAGGCAGAATGGGTTTCGTCATTGACCGGGCTGGACTGAGCGCTCGAGGCGCTATTTGCTCTGGCCCGTCGGAGACAACGACTTCAGATAGTGCACTATGGCGGTCGCGTCTTCCTTCGTCATGTGGTACTGCGGCATCGGCGGTCGCGGAGGCAGATCGTTATAGGCAATGCCGGTCATGAAGAATTTGATCGCCGAAGCTTCTTCCCAGCCGCGCAGTCCAGCGATGTTGGGAGCTCGTTCTGCCCACTCCGGAACCGGGGCCGCAGGCTTGAACGAAAGTTGTGCGCCCTGCAGCCACTTGTCCTGAATCAGTTCGCCCTTGTCATTCATGGGCGTGTGGCAGTCTCCGCATTTCGCAACTTCGGTGACCAGGTAGCGTCCGCGCTCGATTTCCGGGTCGCTGGCTGCAGACGATGAGACCGACATGGAAAACACCAATCCGATCGACAGCGCAATAAAAGCGATGGCTGCGGTGATGAGACCAGACTTCATGTTCGCCCCCGAATCAAGAAATCAGAAAAAGGATACTACAGGCCTGCCCGTGCCCCGCAATGGAACCGCGGTACAGCCGCGCAGCAAGAAAGTACTTCCAATCTTTGGCGATGACCCGGGGAGAATGTAAACTACGACGCAATGAAAACGCTGGGGCGATTCTTAAGCTGGGGGCTGTGCCTGTCATCGATCGTGGGATCCTGCGCCGCGTCGGCGTACAATGCGCATCCCAAACTGCTGGTAATCGTCATCATCGATCAATTCCGCGGAGACTACCTGGAGCGCTATCGCGACGGCTTCGGCGAAGGCGGCTTTCGCCTGTTCCTCGATCACGGCGCAAACTTCACCGAGTGTAACTACGATTACGCGAACACGCGGACGGCTCCGGGACATGCCACGCTGCTTTCGGGCGCTTACACCAGCGGACATGGGATCGTGGCGAATGAATGGTGGGATCCGCAAAAGAAAAAAATGGTCACCTCGGTCGAGGATGACGAAACTAGGACCCTTGGAGAAGGCGACGGTCCAGGCGCATCCCCGCACAATCTCCGGTCAGACACGCTGGGCGACGAACTCAAGCTGGCCACACAAGGCAAGGCGCGCGTGTTTGGCATCGCGCTTAAAGATCGTGCCGCGATCCTGCCCGCGGGTTTTTCGGGGGATGGCGCTTACTGGATCGATCAGAAGTCCGGCGCCTGGATCACGTCCTCTTATTACCGTAAAGATCTGCCGTCGTGGGTACAGGAGTTTAATTCTTCGAAACGCGTCGACAAATACTGGAACCGCGAGTGGAAAGACGAGGACGGGAAGACGTTGCGCCGAACCACGCCGCCGGGCGGCAACAAGGAATCAGCCGCATTCTTTGACGTGGTTGGGTCCACGCCTTTCGCCAACGATTATGAAATCGAGTTCGCCAAAGAACTCGTTTTGTACGAGAAACTGGGGAGTGGTCCCGCTACCGACCTGCTGATCGTCAGCCTTTCGGCGAACGATCTCCTGGGGCATGAACTGGGACCGGACGCTCCCGAGATGCAGGCCATGGCGCTGGCGCTCGATCGAGACCTGGCGGATTTCTATAGCTTCCTTGGCCACGAGGTGGGGCTCGCCAATGTTTGGTTAGCTCTTTCGGCGGACCACGGCGTTTCGCCTTTGCCGAGCGTGGCGGCGAGCATGCGCATCCCAGCAGCTAACCTGGGCAATGCCAAGGCGCAGCTGAACTCGGCCCTAGCCGCAAAACTATCGCCCGGCCGCGCGGCCGAATACGTCAAAAGCTTCGATTATCCTTTGGCGTGGCTCAACCAGGATGCCCTGGCAGCTCTCAAATTAGACGAGGCGGCCGCCGAACACGACGTGGGCGAGGCCATGCTGCAGCTCGGCTTGCGTGGTTACTATACCCGGACTCAACTGGCCGCGGGCGATGCGCCCGGCGCGGAATTGGGCCGCAAATTCCTGCACAGCTACTCGCCGGAAGGAGGGTGGTACGTGATGGGAGTTCCTCCCCCGTTTACTGTCGGCATCGCAAAGGGGACCGATCATGCCTCTCCCTATACCTACGACACGCACGTTCCGCTTGCCTTTTATGGATTGCCTTTCCAGCCAGGAGCATATCGCGACCATGCGGAACCAGTCGACCTTGCGGTGACGCTGGCCTCATTGCTTGGCATCAACGCTCCGAGTCATGCCACCGGGCGGGTATTGGCTGAAGCGCTGGCCGGACACCGCCGGGCGGAAGGCACCGGTCCTCTTCACGAGCTGGGGCCAAGAAAGCCCTCGACGACACCGAAGCCGGCGTCGCTTGAACTTTCGTCAGCGGGTGCACAATGACACCCACCGGCACTCCCGATCTTTCCGTCAGCATCGCCGGCATTGATCTGAAGAATCCCGTGATCGCGGCCAGCGGGACGTTCGGTTATGGCCTGGAATTTGAAGATGTCGTGCACCTGGATAAGCTAGGCGGCATCGTCGTCAAAGGGCTTTCAAAGGAGCCCATGGTCGGCAACCCACCCCCGAGATTGTATGAGACCGCCGCCGGGATGCTGAATGCCATCGGCCTGCAAAACATTGGAGCTCGCGCTTTTGTAGACGAGAAGTTGCCCGCGCTGCGCGAGAAGAAGAACGTAGTGGTGTTCGCAAATGTGTTTGGCTACACGCGCGCCGACTACGAGCAGACGATCCAGATCCTCAATGAAGGGGAAGGCATTGCCGCCTACGAGCTGAATGTATCCTGCCCGAACACGCAGCACGGAGGCATCCAGTTTGGTTGCGATGCCCGCCTGCTGGATGAAGTAGTGGCGACAGCCCGCCGCAACACCAAGCGGCCCATCATTGTAAAACTCTCTCCCAATGTGACCAGCATCGCGCAAATGGCGCGCGTGGCGCAGGATGCGGGCGCCGATGCGCTGTCGTTGGTCAACACATTCCTGGCCATGGCAATCGATGTAAAAAGCCGCAAGCCGCGAATCGCCAACGTCACCGCCGGATTATCCGGTCCCGCGATTAAACCGATCGCTGTACGCATGGTGTACGACGCGGCTCACGCGGTAAAAATCCCCGTAATCGGCATGGGCGGAATCTCCAACGCAGAAGACATTGCCGAGTTCATGTTGGCCGGGGCGAGCGCGGTGCAGATCGGGACCGCCAGTTACTGGGACCCGTGTGCTACGGAGAAAATTGTCGATGAGTTGCAGCGCTATGCATCGGAGAACGGGATTGCCAAGATTGCCGACCTGACCGGGGCTATGGTGATGGAGCAGTAGAGCGACCACTGGCGGTTATCGTCCGGTCGTGTACCAGATGGAACCGGGCGCCTGGTAGTTCATTCCTTCGCCCCACACCACTTGGGCGTCGCCGCGGTTGTCGATGGCGATTCCGAAATAATCTCCGAAGGGAAAGCTGAAGCCGCGGGGCTGGATGTAGTTATACCCCGGCACATAGGAGGAGAGCTGTGTCTCAGGCGACCAGCTCGCGCCGCCGTTCGTCGAGCTGCGGTAGAAAGTGTTCCAAAGCGAATGGCGCGCGTCCATCCACGCAATGCGAACGTCGCCGGCGGCTCCCGCTGCGATGGCGGGAAAAGAGTGCTCAACCCCCTTGGGGGCGGCGGATACGTCGATCTTGCGCGCCCAGTTCGCGCCACTCGTAGTAGACGAGGAGAAGTAGATTCGTTGTGCGCCCTTGTCCTTCACGCCCGCATTCCATAGTGCATACAAAGTTCCGGCGGCATCTGAGGTCATGGTGATTTGCGCGGAAAGGAAATCGGAATCGCATTCGGCGGAAGCGCACTCGGGTGGGGCGCCGGAGACGTCCAGCAACCTGGTCGTCCACTTTGGTCCGCCATCGGTCGACTTGCTCACGTACAACGTTACCGGACCCTTGGCGCCTGCGCTCTTGGAATATGCCGCCCAGGAGAAGAAGACGTTGCCGGAGATGTCAACTGTCGCGCCGCCGGCCTGGGACCATGCGAGCCGGGTGTTTGGGCTCACTTCAGCAACGCTGAAAGTCATGCCGGCGTCATGCGAGGCCGCCACCCACAACGTCTGGCGATGATTGAATCCGATGTACACATTAGGTCCGCGTGCCGCGAGGACCGGCTTGTCTATATCAAATTGCGTGCTGTGCGCGACCATGACGGACCAGGTCAGGCCGGCATCCAGGGACTTCGCCAGCACCAGGTCGCGTTTGTCGTTCTGCAGCCAGGACGCGTAAACCGTGTGGCGATCGGCGGGATCGACCACAATTTGCGGGTCAAATTGACCGGACGGCGCAGGAGAAATTTCCCGCGGCGGCTGCCATGTGGCTCCATTGTCGTTGCTGAGCACCAGCACCATGCTGGGAATGCGGCAATCGGCACAGCCCGGAACCTGGCCGTATTGCGGATAGAGGACATACACCGACCCGGCCCCGTCTGCCGCAATGGAGGGCTCCCATTGATCGCCTGCACTGTATCCCACGCGTTGCTGCGGCGAGAACCCGGATCCCGCAGCCAGGGCTGCCGGCACGATCGCGAGGCTGAGCAGCCACAGACCGAAAATGATGAACGGATTAGCTGATCGGCCGGCTGACAAGGCGCACTACTCCCGGGGCGGGGGAACCCACAATCTGCGACTCTACCCCGGAACTCCGTCCGGGTCAACTACCTGAAGGGTTTAGGCGGCGGTAAGAACGATTGGGGCGCCCTTGGTGATGACAATTGTGTGCTCATAGTGAGCGGACGGCTTCCGATCAGCCGTTTTCACGGTCCAGCCATCGCTCGCCAGCACGGCCCGGCCGCCGCCTGCGGCGATGATTGGCTCAATCGTGATCACCATCCCTTCGGTAAGTACGTCGCTGGCTTGCGGATCGGCATAGTTGGGAACGCGCGGCGCTTCGTGAATGGTTCGGCCAATGCCATGCCCGCCGAGATCGCGAATCACGGAGAAACCTTCGCGGCGCACTTCCCTTTCTACCACGCGACCGATCTCAAAGACTCTGAACCCGGCGCGGGCGACGAGGGTGGCCTTCTCGAATGCGCGCTGGGCACAGGCGATCAGGCGCTCTTTCTCCCGCGACACGGCGCCGACCGGAACCGTTACCGCGGCATCGGCCATAAAACCGTCTTTCTCCACGGTGACGTCCAGTTTCACCAGGTCACCCTCCTTCAAGGCGCGGTCCTGGGGAATCCCGTGCACGGCTTCTTCGTTCAGGCTGATGCAGGATCCCCCGGGAAACTGATAAACCAGAGCCGGAGCGGACTGCGCTCCTTCTGCCTGCATGACCTGGTTGCCAATCGCGTCCAGCTGGGCGGTGGTGACCCCGGGCTTCACGCTTTTTCGCATCGCCTCGATTACGCGATGTACAACACTGCCGGCTGCTTTTAGTCGCTCGAGTTCTTCCGGGGTAGTGATCGACACGGGCGCCTCCTTTGAATTATCTATGAATCAAGTTAACTCACGGGAGGGTTGTCGGGCCGTGAAAAATACCATGAGAATGAATGCCGCTACGTAAAAGGGAGCAACTTGGGAAAGCGTGAAGCCCAGAATGCGTAAAACCAACCCGAACAGGGCCAAGGATTCCGAAAGAGCATAGGTTGTAAGGTAGCCGGCTCTCCAGCGGTTCAAGGTGGGAAGGTCCGTGGACTGGGTTCGCAAGCTGGTTTCCGACTGCAAGACCAAGGTCCGGCGCACCACCAGGATGATGCCGATGATCGTGATTGCTACCAGAGAAATAACGTAGAACACCGACGGATTGGGCATGGGCGGGTTGAGCGTGACTCGCTCTCCCAAGAATATGTATAGGCCGATGCTCACCAGCATGGCGATTTGCAGGACACGCAGCAGCTTGACTGTAGCTTGCATTACTAAGATTTTGCCTCAGGTTGCGCTTTGCGGAATCCGAAAATCTGCGCTGAATCCGCGTAGCTAACACCCGACATCAGTGCTGATGGCGCGAGCTCAACGCGGGGCGGAACCGCAGTGAAACGCTGAACGAGACCGGATTCCTTCCGTACACAGAATCCAAAGCTGCGGGCTTGGAATAAAAGGTCAAGTCGGCTCCCAGCCCAATCTGGCCGACATGGTTTTGCACCAGGTCTCTAACCGCCCCAAATGTGTACGCGCCGACGCGGTAGGAGGGTATGCCGAGGGCGAAAGGGAATAGCTCGTCCTTATCAACGAGTTCCAAACGAGTGTAGGCATAATTGCGGCGCGCAAAATTCAGTGTGGATTCCAGCAGGTAGCTGTTCTGACTGGTGGCTTCCGAGGTCTTGTGTTTGCGGCCCCAGATCAGCGAGCTAGACCAGTTCCCGCCGGTAAATGGCCGATTGTACGAGACCGAAGCCGTCTGACGCCGCTGATTATCGTGCTCCAGCGCCTCCGGGTGCACCAGGTATCCATAACTGTACTGAGCGGTCCAATTGCGATTGGCGGCCACGCTCAAGCGGGCGGACCAGGAGTCGAGTGGATTCAGTTGAATGCTCCATCGCTGCTCGTTCGGTTCGCGCCCATTGAAGACGGAGCCTTCGAGCTTCAACCGGCTGATCACCAGGCCAGTGGTGATCACGCCAAAACTGGTATGGGTGGAGTCCTGCAAGTGATGTCCAAGTGGCGCGGCGGGCAACTCGGCAGCCGACGCCCGATGTAAATATGTGACCGGGCCCAGGGCAGGCTCAGCGGCGGGACCTCCGTAGAAGGACCATGAGATTTTGTCTCTTAGCGGCCGCTCATAGTACAGCGAAAGCTCCGAGAAGACATTGTGCGGATGCTGGTGATCGACCAGTGGCATGCCGTGATAGGTCTCGCCAGTCTGGAAAAGCTCCGGGAAACCGGGATGGGGGGCGGTCAGCGACTCCGCCGAAAACATCTGGCGAAGAATAAGCTTGCCACCTGCCCAGTGGCGCTGTTCCATGAACATGGCCCAGTTCGTCGACTGGGCCTTACCTGCGCCGCGAGGCCCGCCTTGATAGTTAAAGGTTGCGAAAATGACCCCGTGGACCATGACGTCCCACTCGCCCGATGCGATCATCCATTCGTACGCGGGCACGGAAGCCGGCTGCCACGCTGTGCCGGAACTTGCTCCCGGCGAAGGCAGGAACGAGAGTTGGGGGTTCATGCTCATGCCCGCCATGTCCATGCCCGGCATCGCCGCGGGCGCGGGCTGTCCAGGATCATGCGCAGTGTGCGCAGCGTCCTGCGCGAACCCGAAGAGATTCAGTAGAAGAATTGCAAACAAAATCCAGAATTGTCTTTGCATCGCCGTCTCACTCGTTGTTCACATGGCTGCGCGCCAGCGCAGCAGGGAGACACCGCGCAAGGCATCAGATCAATAGAGGCAGGAGCGTAGGCGGACTAGGGAGCGGAGCGGGCTCGATTCGAACGCGGAAAGCCGCAGGCAGGGTATTCGCATGCCAGAAATGCTGCACAAAACCCGAAATCCCGGGAGTTGAATCCCGCGGAACCATTGGCGATCGCACAATCGCCGATTCGGGGCTGGTTTGGCAGCAGGTGTGAGTGGCGCGCCTGGGCAGGCGAGAGTGCTGCCCATGTCTGTGACAGGGCAAGAGCGGTGTCCTGCTGCCATGGAGCGGCTGCGCGTCCAGCGTTGCCGAAAACGCGGCCAACAGCACGAAAATGGTCACTGCTTTGGTCACATGCGCCATTCAGGTCTGAGATGCGCAGCCCGGGCGAAAGATGCAGGCTCCACCATAGTCGAAATCCGCGGCTGAGTCTGCCGGAGAACCAGCAATTATGAGCCGGTAATCTTCAGCCGCAAATCTTCCGGCAGGCGTTCGCGGATTTCCGGCGGCAAACGATCGTGCACGTGCCGCGCCCCAAGTTTTGCCACGTCCACTACCGCCATGGGCGCGGGAGTCGCTACGGCAACCGCCAGCCATATCAGCGCCGATAGCGCGAAACCGGCGAGCGCGGCGATCTCAAGCCAGAAGGCGTGGCGCGGACCGAAATGGCGGATGACGCCGAACGCGAGAAGAAACACTCCCGCGGACAGTGAAGCCAGCACTATGAGAGAAACGTCAATGGTGCGATGGAGTTGCTGGCGGCTGTGGCAATGGGCGCAATCCAGCAGGTGCTGCTCGTAGTCGCCACGCATCTCGGGTGCAAGCCCGGAGATGTCGTAACGCCATCCGGCAAGAATTTTGCCCACGACGGGGTCAATGCACTGACTCATACGAGACTACAGTCGAATCGGATCCATGGGTATGGACTGCGAAGCCAGCATCACGCGATTTCTGAGCAGCGTTTGCCGAGGACCCAAAGCTCTCTCCGCTACTCCCCGGGCAATTTCAGGATGGTTGTTTTGCTCGCTCAGATGCGCCAACACAACGTATGCTGCTTCCCCATCATAATGCTTGGAGAGGAATTCTGCGAGTTTATCGTTGGACAGGTGACCCGTCAGACTGCCGACGCGCTGTTTCACCGACCAGGGATATGGACCGTTGCGCAAGAGTTCGATGTCGTGATTGGACTCAATCACCAGCACATCGCAACTGCGCAAGTGGTCGCGCACATTCGGCGGCATGTAGCCGAGGTCGGTGGCGACGGCGATCTTGGTGCCCTCCGCACGAAACGTAAATCCAACAGGATCGATGGCGTCGTGCGGGATAGTAAAGGGCGTAACTTCGATGTCGCCGATTTGAAAGCGCTTGCCGGAAGCGAACAGTTCCAGGCGGCTGATTTTCGGCAGTTCGCCATTGTCGTCGCGCAAGGCTCGCGTCCATGCGTGATGCGTGGAGCCGGTCATAAAGATTGGCACGTTCAGCTTCTTCGACAGGGTCTGCAACCCATAAATGTGGTCGCTGTGCTCATGGGTGATGAGAATCGCGGAGAGCCGGCATGGATCTTCACCTAGCTGCTTGATGCGCCGGAACGTCTCGCGGCAGGAGATGCCGGCGTCCACGAGGATGCGCGTGGACCCGCTGCACACCATGGTGCTGTTGCCACGGCTGCCGCTGGCGAGCACTGAGACAGAGACTCCCATCTTTCCGTCAGGATACTCCGGGCCGCTGTGGAACCGCGAGTATCTTTTGGTCGTGTGGAACCTGGGTGCGTAAGGCGGGACCAACTACGTCAGCAGATTATTGACGACCCTGCGACCAAATGATCCTCCGTAAGCGCCGGCTATGCCCGGCAAGAAGATCAGGAGAGCGCCATAGGTCTCGCCTTCATAGGGTTTACGTCCAAACAAGACATAGGCGAAGAAATCGACGATGGGCACTCCCATGGCAACCAGAACTACCCAGCGCCAGGGCCGTTCTGGACGTATGGCTCCGAGCACCATGCACGGCGCAAGCACCAGCAAAGCGGTGAATAGCAGGTCGCCTACTTTGACGTCGATCGATCCCGCAGCCACGCCCGCAATCACCGCGCAAAGATAGAAAAAGAAATCGCGCGGCCTCTCGCTATGCTCTTCGGGTTCGACGCGGCCCCATACGGTAGTCATATTTTGTCCGGCGCTCGAGTTCAGCGGCTGCCACTAGTATGCGTAAAATCCCTTGCCACTCTTTCTTCCCAGCCATCCGGCATCCACCATCTTGATCAGCAGGGGGCAAGGACGATATTTCGGATCGCCAAGACCCTCGTGCAGCACGCGCATGATATCGAGGCATACATCCAGGCCGATAAAATCCGCCAGGGTTAATGGGCCCATGGGGTGCGCCATACCCAGTTTAAAGACTTCGTCGATCGCCTGCGGCGTGGCCACACCTTCCATGACGGTATACATGGCCTCGTTGAGCAGGGGCATCAATACCCGGTTGGAAACGAAGCCCGGAGCATCGTTTACCTCGACCGGAGTCTTGCCTACCTTGCTCGCCAGATCGCGCACTGTGTCAAAGGTGGTCTGCGATGTTGCCAAACCGCGAATCACTTCGATGAGCTTCATGACCGGCACGGGATTAAAGAAATGCATCCCGATGATTTTGTCGGCGCGCTGGGTAAGAGCTCCGAGCTTGGTAATCGAGATCGACGAGGTATTCGAAGCCATGATGATCTCCGGACGGCAGATCCGGTCAAGGTCGCGGAAAATTTCCGCCTTGATGGCAAACTTTTCCGTCGCCGCTTCCACGACAAAATCGCAATTGTTCATCGTCTTTCGATCGATGACCGGCTGAATGCGCGCCAGCGCCGATTGCTTATCACTGGCGCTGATTTTGTTCTTCGCAACCTCGCGGTCCAGGTTCTTGCTGATGGTCTGCAGGGCGCGGTCAACAAACTTCTGGTCCACATCGCACAAAGCCACTTCATAGCCGCCGCTGGCGAACACGTGAGCAATGCCATTGCCCATAGTGCCCGCGCCGACCACCCCGATCCGCCTGATTTCCATGCCGCGATCTCCGGAAGCAACTACTTTTACTATCAAGAATTTGCAGTGTAGCAGAAAGGCGGATGCCGATTCGAAAAGAGCCGGGCAAAGGTAATGGTGAAGGGTTACGGAGGAGGAGGGAAACCACGGTGTGTGCGCACGCCGCAAGGGTTGCAGCAGCCGCGTGCCGGGCTCGATTCGTGACCTGCGGCGGTCGCAACCTGTTGCTCGCTCTTCCCCGGTGCGGCCAGCACGAGCAACTCCGCGGCAACACCAAGCCACTCGAAAAGTCGCGCTCTGCTTCAGAAATATAGTTGGCAGCACGGCAGGAACAACAAGGCATCCCATTTCTCAAGAACACCGGGCCGGCACCCGACCTGTTCTGGAGGTCTGGCGGTGAGGATGGATGCTCCCGGTCGGAGGTGAATATGACCAGCAGGTGCCTGTACAGGCGATTGGGATTGGCAATTTTGGCGCTGGCGGTAGCGGTGGGTTTCAGTTCGCTTGCTGTGGCGCAGCGCGACGATGACGACTACGGGCCATACGCTTCCTCGCGGGCGAATCCGCGGCAAGCGCACGACTACGGCTACCAGAACGGCTATCGAGATGGCCTGCGGAAAGGACGTCACGAGGGCCGCGAGAACGATCCCGACGACTTCCGCAGCGAAGAGTGGCGCAATGCCAGCAACGGCTACGAGTCGTGGATGGGACCCTTTGGCGCTTTCCGCGACGGATATCGTGATGGCTACCGTGACGGGTTTCGGGCGGGCTTTCAGCGCGTGCAAGGCGAGGATTACGACGACGACGCCTACTACCCGGGCCAGCCACCGTACCGCGTACGCGTCAACAATAACCCGCGCTGGTATGGCGGCAACACCGGTTACAGCGTGGGATATCGGGATGGCTCGTCGGTAGCCCGCGAGGACCTTGCCAACGGCAAGCCTTATAACCCCAATCCGCGCGGCCGGTACGATGACGGAGATCACGGCTATCGCAGCGAGTACGGCAGCAAGAGCGCCTATAAATCGCAATATGCCAGCGGATACCGCGATGGGTACGCCTCCGCGTTTGGAAGGCGGTACTAGAACTTCAGCAACGCCTGACACCGTTCTCGCGGCTTAGGCCGTAGGGAATACCACATTGTCCGCCGGGAAGCCGGCGGATTTTTTTTTGCATCTTTATCTTGATGTCAAGAATCTTTATGCGCGAAGTCTGACAAACATGGCAAATCGAAATCAGGATACAAGAGGGGTTCACGTCTGGCTGGTCTTAATGAAGGCGTACCAGGCGCTGAACCGGAAAGCCATGCCCAGCATCGCCAACACCGGACTGTGTTTCTCGGATTTCGCGGTGCTGGAGATCCTGCTGCACAAAGGGCCGCTCCCGGTTAACGCCCTGGGGGCGAAGGTTTCGCTTACCAGCGGATCAGCCACCGCGGCCATCGATCGGCTGGCCGGCAAGGGGCTGGTGCGCAGGGCGGACAATCCTGAAGATCGGCGCGCACGCATCGTGCACCTCACTCCCAAAGGTAAGAACCTGATCGAGGCGGCGTTTCGCATTCATGAACACGACATGGAAGCGGCAGTCAGCGCCCTCTCCCCGGCCGAGCGGCAGACCTTAATAACCCTTCTCAAAAGAGTGGGGAAATCTGCAGAGGCCACGACTTCCACACATGGAGCAAGTCATGCGAAAAATTCTTAGGACAGATCCGTCCAACTACACAATAGCGGTCATGCGGCTGGTGTTCGGGATAGTTTTCTTCGCGCACGGCGCACAGAAGATGCTCGGCTGGTTTGGCGGATACGGCTTTTCCGGAACCATGGGCTTCTTTACCCACCAGCTCGGCATTCCGGCGCCTTTCGCCTTCCTGGCGATCGTGGCGGAGTTCTTCGGCGGCATGGGACTCATCCTCGGCTTTCTGGGGAGGATCGCGGCATTCGGGATTGCCTGCAACATGCTGGTTGCGGTCGCCATAGTGCATCGCCATGTGGGCTTCTTCATGAACTGGGGAGGCACGCAGAAAGGCGAAGGGTTCGAGTACCACTTACTGGCGCTGGTGATTGCCTTTGCGTTAATAGTGTTCGGCTCAGGAGCGTTGTCGGTCGATTCGCTACTGACGCGCTGGGAGTACTACTCGGCAAAGGTTAGCGCCTGAGAAGCGGGAGCGCTCTCGCGTTCAGTATGGGAACGCCCGAAGAGTCGCGTGCTACTTCTGCTTTTTGGCTACATCAAGGCGGGTTTCGGCCTTCTTCAGCGCAGACTCAGCCCGCGAATAGTCGGTATTCGGATCCCCGCTGGTCAAGTGCTGCTCTGCCCGCTCCCTGGCCTTCTCTGCCCGGGTAACATCGATCTGGTCGGCGGGTTCGCAGGTCTCCGCCAGTACTTTGACCTTGTCGGGAAGGACCTCGGCAAAGCCCCAGGCTACCGCGAGATGATGCGTGTACCCGTTATTACGGTAGCTGATTTCTCCCACCGCCAACTCGGTAATCAGCGGCGCGTGCCCGGGCAGAATTCCCAGGTAGCCGTTCTTGCCGGGAAGCTGCATCTCTTCCGCGGCATCGTTCACCACCATTTTTTCCGGGGTGACGATCTCGAGTTTGAAAGTGTCGGGCAAGAAATTTCTCTAAATGCAGCTTTCAGCGGATACCGCAAATAAGCACGTCAAATCTGAAGTATGTCCTAAGCGGCGGCCGCGGTCTTCAACTTCTGCGCGGCTTCGAGCACCTCGTCGATGGTGCCCTTCATGTAGAAAGCCTGCTCGGGTATATCGTCGTGCTTGCCTTCGACAATCTCCTTGAAGCCTTTCACGGTGTCGGCCACCTTCACGTAGCGCCCCGGTGAACCGGTGAACTGCTCGGCCACGTGGAATGGTTGCGACAGGAAGCGCTGAATCTTCCGCGCGCGAGCTACCACCAGCTTCTGGTCTTCACTCAACTCGTCAATGCCGAGAATCGCAATAATGTCCTGCAGATCCTTGTAAGTTTGCAGCGTCTTCTTCACCGATTGGGCAACGTCGTAGTGTTCCTGGCCCACGATGCGAGGGTCGAGAATGCGAGACGTTGACGCCAGCGGATCGACGGCGGGATAGATTCCGATTTCCGTCAAGGCGCGCGAGAGCACGGTGGTTGCGTCGAGGTGAGCGAAAGTCGTGGCCGGAGCGGGGTCGGTCAAGTCGTCGGCGGGAACGTAGATGGCCTGCACCGATGTGACTGATCCCTTTTTGGTAGAAGTGATCCGTTCCTGCAGTTCGCCCATTTCCGTTGCCAGGTTCGGCTGATAACCCACGGCGCTTGGCATTCGGCCGAGGAGAGCGGAAACCTCGGAGCCCGCCTGGGTAAAGCGGAAGATGTTGTCGATAAACAGCAGCGTGTCGGCTCCTTCGACATCGCGAAAGAACTCGGCCACGGTGAGTCCGGTCAGCGCCACGCGCAAACGCGCTCCCGGCGGTTCAGTCATCTGCCCATAAATCAGGGCGGCTTTGGATTTTTCCGGATCCCCGGGTTTAATCACGCCCGACTCCGACATTTCCAGCCAGAGATCGTTGCCCTCGCGCGTGCGCTCACCTACACCGGCAAAGACTGAAAAACCGCCATGCTGCTTGGCAACGTTGTTAATCAGCTCCATGATCACAACCGTCTTGCCCACGCCCGCGCCGCCGAACAGGCCGATCTTGCCGCCCTTCAAAAACGGCTGAATGAGGTCAACGACCTTCACGCCGGTTTCAAACATTTCCGCGGTGGTCGCCTGCTCATCGAAGGCCGGCGCTGGACGATGGATCGGCATCTTCTCTTTGAACTGGATGGGGCCGAGATTATCGACCGGCTCGCCGATCACGTTCATCACGCGGCCAAGGGTGCCACGGCCGACAGGAACCGAAATCGGACCGCCAAGATCGATGGCCTTCATGCCTCGCACCATGCCGTCCGTAGGCTCCATGGCGACGCAACGCACGCGGCCTTCCCCGAGATGCTGCTGGACTTCGAGAATCACCTTGATGGGCATGGGCACCTGGAAGCCGTCACTCACCACGCGCAACGCCTGATAGATGGGAGGCATGGTCGCTTCGGCGAATTGCACGTCCACTGCCGGGCCCGCCACTTGAATTACGTGTCCAATATTTTCAGCCATAACTTTTGTTCTCAGCCTTCAAATCTCAGGTTCCCGCAGCCCACCAGGTCTATTGGGACGCCGCGGCGCCGCTGACAATCTCGATGATCTCTTTCGTAATCTTTGCCTGGCGAGCGCGGTTCATGGCCAGGGTCAAGGAATCGATCATGTCGGTTGCGTTGCTGGTAGCCGAATCCATCGCCGTCATCCGCGCCGCGTGTTCGGCGGCAACCGACTCGAGCAATCCATGGAAAATCTGAATGCCCACATATTTGGGAAGCAGCGCATTGAACAATTCGCCCGGGGGCTGTTCGTAAATATAGTCAACCTGCGCGCTACCGAACTTCGCCGCTTCGGCATCCGCCGCATGAGTATCGGCCGGACGCAACGAGACACCGGCGCCTTTGGCTGCTTCGATGGCCCGCTCGCGTTCTTCCTGGGTCATGCCTTCCGCCTGGCGCACCGCCGCGGTACCAATCTCCTCAATGGGCAACACCTGCTCGACTACCAGGCGCTGCGCGATCACCGATTTGAATTCGTTGTAGACGATGTACACAGAGTCGATCTCGCCATCGCTATAGCGCTGGATCACACGCACCGCCACTTCGCCGGCCAGCGCGTATTCCACCTTGTTCAGAACGCCAACTTTTTCGCCCACGATGGTGGTCCGCGGAGGTTCCTGCGATTCCGCCGCCCGCGGCTGAGCAACAGGAAAGCGGCGACGGAAGAAATCGCGGCCTTTCCGGCCGATCGCCTCAATTTCGATATTTTTACCTGCCTTCGAAAGTAAGAACCGCGAGGCCGCTTTCAGAATGTTGGTGTTGAATGCTCCCGCTAAACCTTTGTCGCCGGTGACTACGATCAGCAGGATATTGTTCTCCGGACGCTGAGCCAGCAGGGGGTGCCGCGGCTCGCCAGTTTCAGGATCGTAAACCTCGGCGCGCGACACCAGCGACTTCAAAACGTTGGTCAACATCTGCGCGTAAGGCCTGGCTGCCAGGGCGCGGTCCTGGGCGCGGCGCAGCTTCGCCGCGGAGACCATCTTCATGGCCTTGGTGATCTGCCGCGTGTTGGTCACGCTGCGGATCCTGCGCCGGATATCAAGAATGTTAGCCATTCATCGGGGCTTTCGTCGCGTGCCGGCAACCGACTGCCGTCGCCTTGTGCTCTGTTACTTCGCCGCTACCGCTTCCTGCCTTGTCGCGGAGAACTGCTGCTTGAACTCCGAGATGACCTTCTTCATGTCGTTCTTCAAGCCATCATCGAGCACCTTCTTCTCCATGATGGAGCGCAACAGGCCGGGGCTGGTCGCGTCCACATACTTGTACAGCTCCTTCTCGAAGTCGCGCACCTGGTCTACGGGCATGTCATCGAGAAAGCCGCCAGTTCCGGCAAAGATAATCAGGATCTGCTTGGAGAACGGCAGAGGTGAAAATTGTCCCTGCTTTAAGAGCTCGACCAGCCGTTGGCCGCGGTTTAACTGGTTCTGCGTGGCCTTGTCGAGATCGCTGCCGAACTGCGCGAAGGCCGCTAATTCGCGATATTGCGCGAGCTCCAGCTTCAGAGTGCCCGCAACCTGCCGCATGGCTTTGATCTGCGCGCTGCCGCCGACACGGCTTACCGATAAGCCCACGTTCACCGCGGGCCGTACGCCCTGGTTGAATAAGTCGGTCTCGAGATAAATCTGGCCGTCGGTGATGGAGATCACGTTGGTCGGAATGTAAGCGGACACGTCGCCTGCCTGCGTCTCGATGATGGGAAGCGCGGTGAGCGAGCCGCCGCCCTTTTCATTGCTCAATTTAGACGCGCGTTCGAGCAGCCGCGAGTGAAGATAAAACACATCTCCGGGATAGGCTTCGCGGCCGGGGGGACGGCGCAGCAACAGCGAAATCTCGCGATACGACGCGGCATGCTTGGAGAGATCGTCGTAGATACACAGGGCGTGCCGCTTCGAATCACGGAAAAATTCGCCCATGGCGCACGCCGCGTAAGGAGCGATGTACTGCATGGGAGCGGGCTCCGAGGCCGAGGCCGCGACCACTATGGTGTACTCCATCGCACCGTAATCTTCGAGAATCTTGACCACCTGCGCGATCGATGAACGCTTTTGCCCGATGGCGCAGTAAATACAAATCAGATCGTTGCCCTTGTTGTTGATGATGGTGTCAAGAGCAACCGCGGTCTTGCCCGTCTGTCGATCACCGATGATCAACTCGCGCTGCCCGCGGCCAATGGGGATCATGCTGTCGATGGCCTTGAGGCCTGTGGCCATGGGTTCACGCACGGGCTGCCGATCGATTACGCCCGGCGCCAGGCGTTCCAGCGGAATATATTTGTCGGTGGCAATCGGCCCCTTGTCGTCGATGGGCTGACCCAGGGAGTTCACCACGCGACCGATCATCGCATCGCCAACCGGGACGCTCATGATGCGGCCAGTGCGCTTGACCTCGTCGCCTTCCCGGATCTCCGTGTATTCACCGAGCAGAACCACGCCTACCTGGTCTTCCTCCAGGTTCATGGCGATGCCGGCCACGCCGTGCGGGAAGGACAGCAGTTCGCCCGCCATGACCTTGTCGAGGCCATAGACGCGGGCGATGCCGTCACCCAGGGTAATGACGGTTCCTACTTCGTCGACGGCAATCTTCGACTCGTAGTTCTCAATCTGCTCGCGAATGAGTTTGGTAATTTCGTCTGCTTTGATTTGCGCCATGAATTCGCTCTCACGCTCCAAGCTTCGGCTGCACGGCAATGAACCTCAGCGGTTGCTATTCGGCCGCACTCCGCGGAGTTGTCGCAGAACTTCAGCGGCTGGATTCTGATTGCCGCACACCGCGGACTTACGCGCTTCCCGCAATTTTTTCCCGAACTCTCTGCAACTGGCCAATCACCGATCCGTCGTAAATGGTGCTGCCCACGCGCACGACAGCGCCGCCCAGCAAGGACGAGTCGCGCTGGTAATGGGCTTTCACCCGCTTGCCGATGAGCTTGCCAATTTGTGCTTCCAGGGTATTCCTTTCGGGGTCGCTCAACTCTCGCGCGCTCGTGATCTGGGCTTCGGCAAAGCCGAGCCGGTCGTTAATTTCGCGCTCGAACTGCTCAACCATGTCCGTCAGGAACGGTATTCGCCGGTGATCGATCAGGACGGCAACAAAATTCCGCACCGGCTTGGAAAGGCCTTCCCGGGCTACGATTGCGTCCAGCAACCCACGCTTCTGTTCGGCAGGGATTGAAGGATTCTCCCATACCCGCCGTAATTCCACGCTCTCGGCCAGCGTGGCTTCGATCACGCGGAGTTCCTGGACCGCCTTGCCCGCGTCCAACTTGTCATGGAGAACCACGTCCGCGAACGCGCGCGCGTAGGTGCTGGTGACTGCGGCCATGACTAGCGTCGGCCTTTCTGACCGTTGCCGTTCGGAAGCTGATCGGCGAAGCTGCGCACCAGTTGCTGGTCGGTGCTGGCGTCTACGTGGATCTGCTTCTTCGCCAGCGACACCGCGAGGTCTGCCGCGTAGGACGTGAGTTCACGGCGCGCCTGCTTGGCCGCGGCCGTAATCTCCTGCTCGGCTGACTCGATGATCTTGCGCTTGTCGTCCTCCGCAGCCTCGCGCATGCGCTCTTCCTCGGCACGCGCCTCCTGCTCGCTTGCGTGGCGCATCGCCTGAATCTCGTCGCCGAGGCGTGAAAGCCGCGCCTCAATCTCCGATAAGCGGCGGTTAGCATCCGCACTGGCCGTGCGCGCTTCTTCCATCGCCCTTTGAATGGAAACAGTCCGGTCGCGGAACATGCCGGGCAGGAATTTCTTCGAAGCCCATATGATGCCGGCAGTGACCACGCCGAAGTTTAATAAAACTGCGAGCCAGTAGGCGCTGTTGAGACTAAGGCCGGTGTGTCGCGCCAGCCACTTGATGGATCCCGACTGCCGGAAAGCGGCATTCTCGTCGCCTTCACCGGCCGCTTCGCGCGATTCTTCCGCCAATTGCGCGCCCATGCTCCGCGCGCGTTCTTCCTTGCGCGTTCGCTGCTCCTGGTCTTTGGCTGAGTTTTGTGCCGGCTCACCGCTTTGCGACGCGCTGTTTTGTCCGGAGGGCGACGACCGCGCCTCTTGCGCGGCGGCACTGCCCAGTACACCGAGCAGCATTACCAGGCATGCGAGCACTGGCAGGCAGCAGAGCTGGCGAAGAGTGACGGGGATCGGCTTCATGGCCGTCCGCCTGCTGCCGGCGCAGCCACCGGATGCAGAATGCTGCGGATGATCTCAATGGCAAGTTTTCCCGCTTCGGCCTGCAGGTCCATCTGTGCTTTCGTCTTGTCCTGCTCAATGGCCTGGCGGGCCATCTTGACCTGCTGCTGCGCTTTGACCCGGGCATCGGAGACGGCTGCAGTTCGCGCCTGCAGAATCTGCTGACGACGCGCTTCTTGCGCACGAAAGACGGCCACACGCGCCTCGCGGATTTTCTGCTCGTATTCGGCGGTCCTGGCCTCAGCGGCGGCGATATCCGCGCGCGCCTTCTCCATGGCGCCTTCCGTCTGGCGGCGCCTTTCCGCCAGCACCTTCACCAGAGGCCGATGCACGACCGAGCTGTAAATGGCATAGAGCAGACTTAGCAAAATGATGGTCGGAATGGATCCGAGCAGTAATTCGCCTAGCTGCCTGAGTATCTGTTCCATGTCAGCGGAGTACCAGGAAAATGAGGGCTTTTAAAACTCTTAAAATTAACAGTTCGCGAGGTTTAGTGTCAATGTAAACGCCCGCGGTTACCATGCCATTACTCGCCCACTTCGGGCCTGAACGGGGTGATTTGCAGGTTCAGGATGGTGCACGATTTTGCAATTGTCCTTGACATCTCGAACCAGGGGGCTAACATAGAAATATCACCTCCGATCCAATTCAGGATCGAGTGGGCCGATAGCCAAGGAAAAGTCACCGCTTCTTGGCTGCCGGCCCATTTAATTTTGCAGACCAACTCGCTTTTCGCCGCTTCCAGTTCTTGGACAAGTCTCCTTCGTAGACCCAAACGCCCGTTCAAAGCGAAAGCGTCGGACAAAGCGGGAGTCCAGACACTCGTTTCCAGTTATCCACTGGCGGTGAAAACTGACACGATTCTCCATTCCCCATCCGACTTCGAAAGCGTCATGTAGTCAAGCCAGTGCGGGTGACGAGTTTGGCGGAAGCGATGTCCGCAGGGTAATTACTCCAGAGTAGCCGCACGAATTTACTTTCTTGGTGCGCGCGCACAACTCCTCTCAGGCAAATGCCTTAGCAGTGGCGAATTACCGCGTAAATACAGTTCAGAAAAGCTGATTTCCACAAGACTTGCTCAGGGTTGGGGAGTAAAATGCGCTTTGGTCATTGGAATGCCGTTCTGACCTCATCCCTGTCCAGGAAAGGATTAGTTGCAACATGTGGAAGCCCACGAATCAACCAACGCCCCCTGCCCGGCCGAGCACACCTGAGCCGGACCGCCCCGTTACGCACACGCCGACGGCAGCGCCCGTAATGAGCGAACCCGCCCCGGCACCGCGTCCGGTATCGGCCACCACGGCGGACCAGGCGACGATCGGCAAATCGCTGGTCATCAAGGGCGAGGTAACCGGTTCCGAGTCCCTTTACATCGATGGCCGGGTGGAAGGCTCCATCAACCTTGCGGGAAACCGGGTAACGGTCGGCCGGAACGGAATTGTTTCTGCGAATATCAACGCGCGGGAAATCGTGGTGCTCGGCAAAGTGCGCGGCAACCTCACGGCCAGCGACCGCGTGGATATCCGCAGCGACGGCTCCCTCACCGGTGACGTGGTCGCGGCGCGTATCTCCATCGAAGACGGCGCCTTCTTCAAGGGCGGTATCGATATCCGCAAGGCGGGTCAGAAAGCGAACGGGGCGGAAGAGTCGAAGAGCGCGTCCAGCGCCAATGAGCCTGCCGCCGTTGCCGCACGCGCTTAAGTTTTTTCCAAGTTGCGACGGGCGCTCCTCTATCGAGCGCCCGTTTTCTTTTTAGCGCCCCTCTGCCGCGTTCCCCGCATCTCAATTCTGCAGCATCGGCGCTGACACGTTTAGATCGCCAGCTCACGGCTCGTTGCCGGCCCTCATAGTCTCCCCTGCCTGCTGCTCCGCCACATGCGGATACGCGGTATGTTTTCGCCGTCGCAGGTCGCCCGGCAGTTCGGATCGCAGCAACCAGAGCCCCGCGGCGGTTGCGCCGGCCCAGGTGACGCATACCAGTCCAAGCGCGAGCACATCCGATCTCCTGCTGCCATCCATCGCGATCAATTTTGCGATGTTACGACATAGCAGAAAGGCAACCAATGCGGTGAACCCCGCCTTGCCCAACTCGCGCCAGGGGAGTGCTCCTATTCGCACCAGTTTTCTGCGGTTGAGAAGCCAGGCAAGCACGACGGTATTGGCAACGATGCCGAGGTCGGACGCCACCGCCAGCCCCCTGACTGAGAAACTCCTGAACAGGGCTGAATACACCGGCAGAGAAATGAGGGTGATGGCGGTGCCCGCCACCATCGGAGTCAAGGTGTCGCTCGCGGCATAGAAGGCGCGCGCGTACAAACCCTGCGCTGACCAGAACGCCAATGAGATGGAGAAGATGAAAAAATAGAGGGAGGTCTGAACCGAGTCGTAGAAATCGAAATGACCCCGCCGATATACCAGATCGATCAGCGGGAGCGCCGCCGCCATCATCCACGCGGTGGCAAGAAATGACGCCGCCACCACGCGATAGACCGCGCCGTTGACAGTCGCGGCAAACTCTTCCATGCGTTTTTCCCCGAAGAGGCGCGCGAAGAACGGCAAAGAGGCCTGTCCGGTGGCTTGCCCCAGAACCGCAATTGGCACAGCCATCAGTCGCTTTGCATAATTAAGCCTGGAGATCACGCCAGTCCCGCCGGAACCGAAGTAGCGCAGGATCCAATCGTCAGCGGTGACCAGCGAGACGCCGAGCATCAGCGGGATGGTGAGCTTCACCCACTCGCGGAATGATGGATTGCTGATGTCAAACGATGGCCGGTAGCGCGGGCCGATTCGCGCGGAACCGATGGCATTGATCAGAAACGGCCCGGCAAAACTTCCGATCAACGCGCCCCAGGCCAGTGACGCGATGCCCAACTGCTTTCCCGCCGCCACTCCGCCAATGATGATGCCGAGGTTGTATATCAGCGGCCCGAAGGCCGGAAATAGAAACAAGCGGTGGGATAGCAGCACCGCCGAAACGATTCCTCCAACGTAAAAGAAAATCTGCGCCGGGAGCAGGATGCGGGTCAAGTGAGTGCAAAGCTCTACCTGCGCGGGGTTGAAGCCTTTGAACATCCACCCGACAAATTGACGCGTGAAGATCTCGGCGACGACGGTGCCCGCGGCAAGCACCGCCGTCATGACCGTGATAATGACGGAAAAGGTTTTTTCCGCGTCGCGCTCTCGCTTTTCCGCAAGAAAACGCGTGTAGATGGATATAAACGTGATGGAAGCGGTGGCGCCCGCCACGATGTAGTTCAGCCAGTCGGGCAGCGTGAAGGCGGCCACGTAGGCGTCGGTCTGCAGGCCCGCTCCAAACGCGTAGGCAATGTAGGCTTCACGAACGTATCCAATGACGCGCGACGCCATCACTGCCGACATCAGCAGAAGCGTCGCGGAAAACGCACTGTGCTGATGCGAAGGACGGAAATAACTGAGTGCCCGGCGGGCCGCGAGCCTGGCCTTGGCGGAGTCGGCATTGTTCGCGGGTGGCAATTCAGTGTCAGCGTACCAGAGATAGCCAGCCCGAGCGACGCACGATCAAAGCAATCCGGAAAAGGGTTCCCGGATGCTAAACTACGCCCTTATGCCTGAGGAAAAGCGTTCGCGCGCCCTGCTGTGGATCGTGATCGGCGGTGGCGCATTCTTTCTTTTTGTGCTCGCGGTGTTTGGCCTGGTGTATATCACGCTGCACGCAGGCGGAGAGTCCTCAAGCCTGGGAGGATTTGGCGGACGTATCGGCGTCGTCGACCTAGAAGGGGTGATCATCAGTCCCAAGGTCATTGTCCCGCAGCTCAAGAAATTTGCCGATGATGATTCCATCAAGGCCATCATCCTCCACGTGAATTCGCCGGGCGGCGGTGTCGCGGCCTCGCAGGAAATTTACGGCGAGGTGAAGCGCATCCGCGAAGAAAAGAAAAAGCCGATTGTCGCTTCCATCGAGACTGTGGGTGCGAGCGGCGCGTACTACGTGGCGTCAGCCACGAATAAAATTTTTGCGGATAAGGGCAGCGTGGTGGGTTCGATTGGCGTCATCGCCGAGTGGGTCAATTACGGCGACCTGTTTCACTGGCTCAAACTGAAGGATGTTACGCTCAAGACCGGTGAATTCAAGGATACAGGCTCGCCCACTCGCGACCTCACGCCTGCCGAACAACAGTACCTGCAAGGTCTTATCAACAACATGTTTTCGCAGTTTATCCAGGCTGTCGCGGATGGCCGCAAACTCAAGGTCGACAACGTGCGCTCCATTGCCGACGGCCGCGTATGGACGGGCGAGCAGGCGCTTGGACTGAAACTGGTGGACCAGGAGGGCGATTTTGAAGCCGCCGTCAAGGACACGGCAAAGTCGGTGGGTATCAAGGGCGAGCCGGTGCTCGTGCATTCCGAGAAAGACCGCAAGACTGTTCTGGACCTGTTATTCGGCGACATCTCCGAATGGATTCCCACCCGGGAGAAAATTTTGGACCAGAGGACCGAGTTCTTCTACTTGTGGAAATGAGCGCCTGAGCAGAGCCCGGAAGTTCGCGGCAAAGATGGACTTGCACAGAAGCCCTGAAATTTGAGAAGGTTATGCAGGCCCAAAGATCCTACAAGAGGCCAAACGGAAGCTAACATGCCAGACAGCGATGGAGCGAAGAGGTCTATGACAAAGGCAGATCTTATCGACGAGGTGTCGCGCTTAGCCGAACTCACCCGCAAAGATAGCGAAGTGATTGTGGAAACTATCTTTGACAGCATCGTGCGTTCGCTGCGTGTAGGCGATAAGATCGAAATTCGCGGCTTCGGCAGTTTCCGCACCCGGCAACGCAAGCCCCGCGTCGGCCGCAACCCTAAAACCGGAGACCGGGTGGAAGTTCCGGCCAAGAAGATTCCGTTCTTTAAGCCCAGCAAGGAATTGAAAGACCTAGTGAACAACGCGGCTGCGGAGCAGGCGAGCGGCGCTCCGCCAACATCCGCGCCTTCTACCCCGTCGACGCCTGCGATGTAAGGCGCGGCAGCAAGTTCCATTCGAACCCGCCCACTCGCGGCGGGATGCTAGACTATTCGGTCATTTTCACATGTGGGGGAACGATTGACCGATCCCGTGCTGGTGGTCCACGGCGGCGCCTGGGCGATGCCCGATGACATGGTGGACGCACATCTTCGTGGTGTGCGCAACGCGATCGCCGCGGGCTGGCGCGTTCTGGCCCGCGGAGGCGCGGCTCTCGATGCCATCGAAGAAGCGGTCGTCATCATGGAAGACGATGAGACCTTCGACGCTGGCCGCGGCAGCTTTCTCAATTGCGAAGGCAAGGTTCAGCTTGACGCGCTCATCATGGATGGCGCAACCCTGCGCGCTGGCGGCGTCGGTTGCGTGGAGCACCTCCGGAACCCGGTAAGAGCCGCGCGCAAGATTTTGAGCGAGAGCCTGCACGTCTACTTCGTTGCCGAAGGCGCGGAGCACTTCGCGGTGGAACATGGGCTGCCCCTCTGCAATAACGAGGAACTGGTAATCCCGCGCGAAGTGGAGCGGCTGCGCGCCTTCCGGTCAAATCCAGACGAGCATCACAAGGACCTCTTCGCGCCGGCTATTTCGCATGACACTGTCGGCGCGGTCGCTCTCGATCGATACGGCAATATCGCCGCCGCGACTTCCACCGGCGGCACCTTAAACAAAGCGCCAGGACGACTGGGCGACTCATCGCTCATTGGCTGCGGTTGCTATGCCGATAACGACAGTGCGGCAGTTTCCACCACCGGATGGGGCGAACCCATTATGAAGCTCGTGCTCGCGAAGTGGACTGCGGATCGTGTCGCCGCCGGCAACGCCCCCGCGTGGGCGGCAGAGGAATCCATCAACTATCTCAAGGCCCGGGTGAATGGACACGGCGGGATTATCGTCCTCGATGCCAAGGGCAGTTTTGGCATTTATCACAACACGCCCCGCATGGCCTGGGCGTATAAGACCA
>Ga0070741_10002080_pt1 | contig 55870 bp, 51 predicted proteins | sample Coa_R1_4_FD_66440 | JGI IMG/M metagenome (GOLD analysis project Ga0070741, IMG submission 66440) | Surface soil microbial communities from Centralia Pennsylvania, which are recovering from an underground coalmine fire - Coalmine... | ecosystem: Environmental > Terrestrial > Soil > Unclassified ... | reverse complement strand
CCTGCACGAGCCGGCGCTGCACCGCTGGGATGTGCGCATCATGCGCGACGCGGCGGCGACGGTGGAGCCGCACGCGGCGGCGCTGTTGAGCGACTACGTGCTGGCGGGCGCGCCGCGGCTGGCGAAGGCGGAGGCGCTGGGGGAGGGCGCGGGCGTGGCGCTGGCGGAGACGACCGGCGCGGGCGGCGGCCCGGTCACGCTGCGCTGGCAGGGCGGCCAGGTGGAGGTGACACGCGGCGCGGCCGCGAACCCCGACGTGACGCTCGGCCTGCCGATCGAGACCCTCATCCGCCTCATCTGGGGCCGCCTGCCGCTCGCGGCGCTCGACGACGGCCGCGTGCGCGTCAGCGGCGACCCGGCGGCGGCGCGGCGGCTGGCGGCGGCGTTCGGGAACACGCGCTAGACTCGTACGCTGCCAAGGAGAGCGGCCAACACGAACGCGCGAGCCAGAGCGGATAGACGGCTGGTCAGGGCTGGCCGGGCGGCGGATAGTAAACTGTTTGCAGCCCGCCGATCGTCGTGCCCCAGGCCGTCTGGTTCCAGGCCGCCGCCCCACTGCCGTTGTACCACCAGGGATTGTGACTGGAGGTAGTGGGCACGTATTGCGGCCCGCCGTAGAACCACTCGTAGCCCTGCACGTCGGCTTGATCGGTCGGGGCAAACGCGGCCATCGCCATCGCGTCGAGCATGCGCTGCTCTTGCGGCGCCAGGGTAGCGCGGAACTGGCCGAGCTTCTGGGCGAAGGCCCGGCGCTCGGTCACATTGGGCAACTGCTGCTCCTCAGACATTCCGCTCCTCCTGAGGTCGCGCCCGCGCGGCCGCCCCGCCGCGCGGGCGCACACTGGCCCCACTCGTGGCTGTATTATCATGCGCCGCGTGATTTTTTGTCGTGGGGCGATTGGCGAACCTGGCCGGCCGCGCCCGGCCAGCGCCATCCGGAGCGGCCCGCCGTGGCGCGTGGGGTTGTGGCCAGACGGCCCGAGCGCTGGGCTAGCATCGCGGTGCGCTCCCCCGCAGGTAGCAGGAGCACGGGGTTGGCGCGGCGCGGTGGCCTGGGTGCTGCGCCAGCCGGGGATCGTGTGCGTGCGCGCGACGATCCCGCCGTGACACGCCGCGTCGCTGCGGGTGGCGGCGAAGCTCGGGATGGCGCAGACAGGCACCGCGCAGGACGCCGACGTGGGGGAGTGCTGGTCTTCGAGCGGCGCTGCCGCCCTTGAGGGCGGCCAGGCGGGCCAGCGCGGGGCCGGCGGGGGCGACCGGGTATCCTGGCGCTAGCGCGGCTCGGCGGCGCGGCCGGTCGCGTCGGCGGGGTCGCTGTTGAGGAAGAGGACGCCGACGGACACCAGCATTAGCGCGGTGGCATAGATCCAGTCCTCGACGTTGCCGACCGCGGAGGCTTGGAGCGAGCCGGGCGCTTTGAGCGCGATAGTGGTCGTCACTGCAAAGGAGATGTCCGCCAGCAGGTTGAAGAGCATGCCCAGCGCGAGGCAGATCAGTCCTTTCTTCATATCGGCGTTGAGCGTGTCGAACACGCGCCCAGCCAGCAGCGGCACCATGAAGGCGCAGTTGTAGACACCAAGCAGCGGATACGCGATATCGAGCACGATCTTGCCCATACTGACTGTCGCCATAACGGTGGTGGGGCCTAGCTGCAGATCGCGCGTCGCAAACAGGACCAGCGTAACGGTCATGGCCATAACCGCGGAGCCGATCGGCGCAAATGGGCCTAGCTCGCCCACGAGCGTGGTCTTCTGGGAGCGGTAGATGAAGACAATCGCGAGCATCCACAGGAGTAGCTGGCCGACATAACACGCGTCGGCCAGGGAGGGGTAGGGCAGGCTCTCGCCGAGTGCGGCGTAGACTAGCCAGACGACTAGACCGATGGCCGAAGCGCCGAGCCCTGCCATGAGCGCGAAGGAGGCGCGCTTGATCTCCGGACCGAATCGAGCAGGCGGTTGCCGCAGGCGCGTCAGCCCGCACAAGACCCCCACGAGCGGGATCACCACGTAGCCCTGGGGCAAGTAGATGAACCAGCAGTCGGCGCAGCGCGTGTAGGCCGTGAGCGCCCCGGCGAGGGCAAAGAGCAGCAGGGTGGCCAGGTACACGGCGACGACCAGCAGCCGCAGCGCCAGGTCGAGGTGATACGCGCTCGCTGCTGGCCCTGAGGCCCGCCCCTGCAGCGCCGGCGCGGCTTCAGGCGCGGAGACGAGGCGCAGGCGCAGGAGCGCCCCGAGGAACCGCATGGTAAGCCAGTCCGCCCACACGGCCAGCAACGCTTCGGCGCGTTGCCAGCAGTGGACGGCGCGGCGCCACACGGCCTCGAGCAGGCCTGGCCCCAGCTCGGCCGGGGCGCGGGGCAGCGTCTCGCTTCGCTCGGCGGCGGGCGCCGCGGGCGGCGGGACGAGCGCGGCACGGGGCGAGTCGGGTTCGCGCACCAATTGACTCCCGGCGGGCGTTCAGGCCGTGACGTGGAGGACGATCTTGCCGGGGACGGCGCGGTCGAGAAGCTGCGCGGCGCGGGTGGCGATCTCCGTCCAGGGCGCCTCGACGGCGATGTGGGGGCACAGGCGGCCGTCGGCGACGAGGGCGGCCAGGCGGGCCAGCGCGGGGCCGGCGGGATGGCGCCGCAGCTCATCGAACAGGTAGAAGCCGTAGAGCGTCGTGCCGCCCGTGAGGTAGAAGCGGTTCAGGTTCACGGTAGCCTCGCCGCCGGCCGACGAGCCGAAGGTGACGCAGGTGCCGCCAGGGGCCAGCAGCGCGAGCGCCTGGGGGAGCGTGTCGGCGCCGACCGAGTCGAGGACGAGGTGGTAGGGGCCGTGCGCGCCGGCGGCTTCGAGGTCGCCGACGATTACCTCGTGGGCGCCAGCGGCCTCGACTACCGCGGCGCGGTCGAGGCGGCGCACGGCGCCGACGACGCGCGCGCCGGCGGCGCGGGCGAGCTGGCAGGTGAGGTGGCCGACGCCACCCGAGGCGCCGGTGACGAGCACCGGGCGCTCCAGCAGGAGGCCGCCGCGCTCCAGCGCCAGCAGCGCCGTGAGCCCGGCGACCGGGAGCGTGGCGGCCTGGGCGAAGGAGACGGCGTCGGGCAGCGCGGCGAGGCTATCGGTGCGCACGGCAACCTGCTCGGCGAAGGTGCCGCCGTCCACGAGGCCGACGACGCGCGTGCCCACGGGGGGTCCCGAGCCATCGGCGGCGGCTTGCTCGACCGTGCCGGCGAAGTCGCGGCCCGGCCGCCAGCCGGGGCGGCTGAAGCGCGCCCGGTTGCGCAGCTCGCCGGGGTTGAGCGAGATGGCGGCGACGCGCACCAGCGCCTCGGCCGGGCCGGGGATCGGCGCCTCCACCGGCCCGACGGTCAGCCGGGTAGCGCCCGTTGGGTCGACGATCACCGCGCGCATTGTGCTCATGCCGGCCTCCAAGCACCCGGGGAGTGGAGTGGCGTCACCCGCCGCAGCATCGTCATGGCGCGCGGGCCTCCTACTGGCGGGGGAGCCGCGCTACCGGGGCGATGAGCGCGGCGTTGCGGGGGTTGCGCAGGAACACGCCCTCGCACGAGTCGGGCGGCCACGACTGCACCTCGGCCCAGACCCACGAGTAGATGTAGCCCTGTGGCGCGGGATAGGTCTGGTCTTGCAGCGACTGCTTGAGCACGTCTACCAGGCCGCGGGTGGGCTGGCTATTGCAGCGCCAATAGCTTCATCGGGCGGAGTATAGCCGCCAGGCCGCGGCGGCGCAATCCGCGCGCGGCGCCCGCCGAGCGGCGTGGGCCGTAGACGCCCGAGCGCGATGCCGGGGAGCGCGGCACGGCGACCCGCGACGGGATCAGCGCGGCCGCCGCTCCACGACGAGCCGCTTGCCGGCCGGGGGCCCCGCTTAGGCCTTCACTAGAGACTCGTGGTCAGCGACGGGGGTGGCGCTCCGGCTGGGGCGCGCGCTGCTCGCCCTCGAGAATGCGGCGGCCGCCCCCGGTCGCCTCGTCCCAGACCTCGCGCATCAGGGCCTCGACGCTCTCCCAGCCCGGGCCGCTGCCGCGCAACTGCCACTGCCGCTGGAACTCGGGCGCCACGTCGGCCCACGAACGCCCGTACTCGATGCCCGGCGTGTGGGCGAGGTCCCAGGCCAGCCGGTAGGCCGGGGCGTAGTCTTCCCAGCGGCCGCCGGCAGCCGCGTGGCGTTCTTCCCAGCGCGCGCGGTAGGCGGCAAGCTGGGCGTCGGCGGTGGCGCGATCGGTGTCAGCCATCCTGGTCCATCTCCTTGAAGCCGGCGGTGAGGGTGCCAAGTAACCTAGCCGCCCATCGGCTGGTGCCAGGGCACCAATCGCACTTGCCATGCCAGATGCTCAGGGCTGTAACAGGCTGAGACGCGCTCTTGGGGATTTCTAGGAGGCTCGGGCTATGGCTTGCGCGGCGGCGCGGGCGCGGGGCCCTGAGCCGCGCGCCGGGGCGCGAAGATGTCCACGTCGACGAGCGAGGCGTAGTGGACGAGCGGCGGCGGGCCGGGGGCGGGCGGCAGGCCATCGGCGGCCAACAGCGACTCGCGCAGGTGCAGGACGCGCGCGCGGTAGATGGGGTAGGGGCGGTGGTGGACCTGGGTCGTCCAGAGGCCGCCCTGGCGCTCGACGTGCAGCAGGTAGCGCTCGATGAGGAAGTGCTCCAGCGTCCCCGGCGCGGAGGGGCCGAGCGCGTCGCCCACCTCGTAGCGCACGGCGAGCGCACCGCGCGGCCCCGCGACGCGCCGCACGGCGTAGTCCACCACGCCGTCACGGGAGCGCATCGCCATGCGGGCGTGGAAGTAGGGCAGCCCGAAGCCGATGCGGGCGCCGGCCACGGCGAGGCGTGAGGCGGCGTCGAGCGAGAAGAAGTAGACGCCCGGCTCGCGGCCATTCAAATGGACATAAGTGCGAACGTTCGTCTCGAGGAAGGCGAGCGCGAGGCTGGCCGGGGCGCCGACGGGGCGCGCCTGCTCGATGGCGAAGGGAATGAGCCCGACGTAGGCGACGCCATCGTACAGGTCGAGGTCGAGCGCGGCGGGCACGAGCGGGCGCAGCACGGCGGCGGGGACGGGCCAGTGCAGGAACAGGAGCGCGCGCCAGCGCTGGAAGCCGATCGGCCAGCCGACCGGGCGGTAGGTCGGCGCGATGCGGTCGATCATGCGCGGGGTTCTTCGTCTGGCGGGCCGCCAGTGCGGCCGCGGCGGTCAAGGCGGTCGTAGGCCACGACGAGGCTGACGACGTAGGCGAGCACGATGGCGATCAGGGAGGCCTGCTTGACCGCCGGGCGGCGGTCGGGGTGCTGTTCCGCGCCGGTCCGTGTGCCCACGCCGACCCGCGAGAAGGCGAGCAGGTAGATCAGGCCGGCGACGACGGTGCCAAGCGCGGGCGGGGGCAGGGGCGCCGCGCGCCGCGCCAGACCGAAGAGGGCGCCCCAGCCGATGCCGTAGACGTAGTGAAACAGCACGCCGCCGATCCAGTCGACCGCGGGATGGCTGGGCTGGCCGAGCTGGCGCAGCGCGCGATTGACGAGGCGGGGCGCAATGTTGTTGTCGTAGCCGGGGGGCAAGAAGGCGCGCTGAATGACCCAGCCGATCGCCGACTGCACCGTGGCGGCGATCAGCCCGGCCAAGGCGCCCGTCGTTCCTGCGACGAGCCAGCGGTTACCGCGTCGGATGCGCGGACGGGGGCGGGCGCCGCTGGAATCGGTATGGCTCATCGGAAGACAGCCCCGTGCCCGAGCCGCGGTGCGCCCTCGGGGTATCCAGCCAGGTGTCAGCGCCGCAGCGTGGCGACGAGGCGGCGCGGCTGCGTGAGCAGATCGAGCGCGTCGTGGATCGAGGCGACCAGCACGTCGGCCGCCGTGAGCGCGGCCGTCGCCATGCCTTCTGGGCCGAGCACGGCGATGCCGAGCGCCGCCGCCTGGAGCATCGCCACGTCGTTCGCGCCGTTGCCCACCGCCACTACCTGGGTAGCGCCGATGGATTGCACGAAGCGTGCCTTCTGCTCGGCCTCGAGGCCCTGGGTGAGGCGCTGCGCGCGCAGCCCCAGCTCGGCGGCGACGGCGTCGAGGCGGCCCTGGGTATCGGCGGAGACGAGGTGCACCGTGAGCTGGCGCTGGAGACCGACCAGACGGTCGCCCACGCCGGCGAGGAGCGCGCCGTCGAGCGCGATCGTGCCGTTCACGTCGAGCACGAGGTGCGCCAGCTCGAGCGTGGCCCAGCCGGGCACCTCCAGGGTGAGGGGCATGAGCTCTCTCCGCGTGGCCGCGGACGGGCCGTGTACCTGCCCGCAGCCACTCGACAGAACGAAAGTGGCTAGCCGGCGGCGACGGGCTGGGGCAGGGGATTGCTGACGCCGATCATGCTGTCGCGGGTGACGAGGCGCGCCAGCCCGGCCTCGCTCAGATGGTCAGTGCCGGCCGGGCGCTGGGGGAGCACCAGGTAGCGCACGTCGGCGGTGCTGTCGTGGACGCGCACCTCGACGTCGGGCGGGCAGTCGAAGCCGAACTCCGCCATCACGGCGCGCGGCTCCAGCACGGCGCGCGAGCGGTAGTTGAAGCTCTTGTACCAGTCCGGCGGCCGGCCCAGGATCGGCCGCGGGTAGCAGGAGCAGAGCGTGCAGACCACGAGGTGGTGCTGCTGGTCGGTGTTCTCCAGGACGACGAGCTGCGGGATGCTGGAGGCGTCCACGCCCAGCTCCGCGCAGGCGGCCTTCGGGTCGGCGAGCAGGCGAGCCTTGTAAGCCGGGTCCACCCAGGCCCGCGCGACGATGCGCGCGCCGTCGGCGGGCGAGCGCGCCTCCATGTAGTCGAGCTGCCGCTGGATGTCGTCCTGGGTGAGGATGCCCTTCTCGACGAGCAGCGCCGCGATGGCGCGGATGCGCAGCGCGTAGGGGTTGGGCGGCGCGTCGGCCTGCACGCCCGGGTGCGCGGCGCCGTTCGGGCCGTGGTCGTGGCCGTCGTGGTCGGCGTGGCCGGTCGCCTGGCCGCCCCAGCGCTTGGCCAGGGCGGCCGCTCGCGCGTCGATCTCGGCCCTGGTGAGCAGGCCCTTCTCGATCAGGATCGCCTCGGCGCCCGCGGTCCAGCGCTCGTAGTAGGCGAGCGAGCGGTACACGTCGGGCGGCAAGTCCTCCTGCACGCGGCGCGACTCGTCGGTACGGCGGATGCCTTTCGCGCCGAGGGCGCCCGACACTGCCTCAGCCAGTAGCTCCCAGTCGTCGAGCTGGTGCTCGGCGTGGTTGATCGGCCCCGCGTCGGCCCGCCCGCCCATGTCGTGAGTTCGTGCCATCGTCGCCCCCTTCTCGGGTGTCCCCGGGTACGCGCCGTCTTCCCCGATTGTGGGCCTCCGGGCCCGCGCGTGCAAGGAGGCCGCGCGGCCCGGGAGCAACTTGACGGGCCGGCGCGGGCCGCAGTAGCATGCCCGCATTCGTTCGCGGGGCGGGGCAAGCAGTCGGGGTAAGCAGCCGGGGCGGGGCAAGCGGAGCAAGCAGCCAGGCCGCAGCAAGCAGCCAGGGTGCGGCGGGTCGCCAGGGCGCGGCAAGCAGCGCCCCGACACCGCTCGTGGGACGATATGAGCTTCGCCATCAGTCGAGCCGAGCTGAAGAGGGTGAGCGCGATGATCTACGAGGTGCTGTTCCAGACGATTGATCCGGCGCGGCGCGATGAGTACGTGGGCGTGTTCCGCGAGGCGTTCCGCGGCGCGGACTTCGCGGGCGCGCACGAGGGCAAGATCCTGAAGTGCATCGAGGACCCGTCGCGGGTGGTGGTCGTGATCGAGTGGGACAGCGTGGAGGCGCACACGCGCCACCGCGGCACGCCGCCGCACACCGCGTTCCGCGAGCGCATCGGCGCCTACCAGACGGCGCCGACGCAGGGCGCGCACTACGAGATCGCCGATCTGTAACCGCCGAGTCGGCAGCAGCAGGCCTGGGGGACAGGCCTGCCGCGGGCGGGGCGGGCCGACCATGGCAACGCGGATGGCGGCGCGCGGCGCTGGGCGGGCGCCTGGCACCAGCCACTAGGCCACGTTGATGTCGGCGGGGCGGTGGGGCGTGGCCGCCGGGGCGGCGCTGCAGGCCGCAGCGAACTCACCGACGAGCTGGTCGAACTGCTCGTTCGTCTCCAGAATGCTCATGTGGCCGCCAGGCCGCAGCTCCACGTACTGGCCGGCTGGCACGTGGTCGCGGATGTAGCGCGCGGCCTCGGGGATCGTCATGCGGTCGAGGTGGCCGGCCAGGACGAGCACGGGGACGGGGATCGTCGGGAGCGTCGTCGTGGCGTCGTACCGCAGCATGGCGAGCGCGCCCCGTGCCTGGACGGCGGGCGACGCCGTCGGGGTGAACAGGGTAGCGAAGTCGAGCTGGCCCCGCGTCTCGTGGCCGGCGAAGCCGGTGAGCTTTGAGGCGAGGTGGCCCGCGCCGTTCAGGTAGCTGAGCCAGTTCATCAGCCAGACGAGCGGCGCGAGCCAGATCGTGAGGTGCAGCAGCGGCTCGACGACGGGCTTCTGGAGCGCGCGGAGCAGCCCGCTCGCCGTGGTAGTCGCGAGCGGATTAGTGTAGGTCGTGTCCACGAGCACGAGCCCGACCACTCGCGTACCCAGATGCTGGGGGAACAGGCGGCAGAAGGTGAGCAGGATCATGCCGCCGATGCTGTGCCCGACGAGCACGGCAGGCCGCTCGACGCGGGCAACCACCGCCTCCAGGTCGGCGGCCATCTTCTCTAGTCGGTAGTCGTTGTCGGCAGGGCCGCGCGATTCGCCCAGGCCGGGCAGATCCCACAGCACGAGGCGGAAGCGGCCGGCCAGGTGCCGTTTCACGTAGTACCAGACGGTGCTGTTCGTACCCCAGCCGTGCGTGAGCACGAGCGGCGGGCCATCGACAGGGCCGCACGTCTCGACATGGAGCATGCTGCCGTCCGGGCGGGTGATCTCGGCGGCGTCGGCCCGAATCGCCCGCGGCTCGTCCCGGCCCGGCCGCACGAACAGGAGGACCAGCGGCCGGCCGAAGAACGTCAGCAGCGTCATGGCGACGCCGCCCACCAGATAGGCCGTGCCGACCAGCACGCCGACGTACCAGGCCCAGATGAGATACAGTCCGCCCCCGAGCAGGACCACCGACAGCAGCCACAGTAGCCAGGCAAAAACGATCCCGGTTGGCGAGATCAACATCGTGCGCTCTCCACTTGTCTACACCGCACGGCGCTGGACGACGGCGGCCGCGCCGTCCGTGCGCGGGGCGGTGTGCCTGAACGACAGACAGTACGGCCCACGGCTCATTGGCCAGCGGTCCGACGGCGGTGCGCGCCGAGGGCCAGGAGCCATCTGGTCGGCACAGAATGCAGGATTTGGACCGGCACGCGACGCTGCCTGGTGAAGCGGCTTGTACCGGGTGGGGCCATAGGGCGGGGCCTGGTCCCCCCGGCCGCCAATGCTGGGGGAGAGGACGGCCTCCCAGGCCCCCATCATGGGGGAGTGATCAGAGCGGCTACCGCGAACCCGATGGCCGGACTTGACGTTGGCCGTGCGGGCGGACGGCGCGGGGAGGAGCGGCGTGTGGTCGGAGAACGAGCGGCGAGGGGCGCCGCGGTGGCCGCGGATGCGGTGGCGCGGCGCCCCTCGCCGCGTGCTAGCGGTTTAGAAGCCGAGGGCGATGGCGACGAGGCCGCCGACGATGCCGAGCGCGACGCAGAGGCCGGCTAGCGCGAGCAGCACGCGGAGCGGGAAGGTGCGGCCGAGCATGACGAGCGATGGCAGGCTGAGCGGCGCGAGGGTCATCAGGAGGGCGCCGGCCGGCCCCGCGCCCACGCCGAAGCTGAGCATCGTCTGCACGACGGGGATCTCGCCGGCGGTCGGGATGGCGAACAGCATGCCGGCGACGGCCAGGGCGACGATCGCCACGAGGTTGTTGCCTAGCTCCGGCCCCATGGCCGGGAAGAGGAACACGCGCGCGGCGCCGAGCACGCCCATGATGAGGATGTATTCAGGCAGCAGGCGGATCGAGAGCCCAAAGAGGGCGCTCAGCCAGCGGATCGGCCAGGGCCGCGTGTCGGCCTCCGGCTCGGCGACCATGACGACTTCCTGCGCCTCCCCGGCCCGGGCGGGGGTGAGGCGGGTAGCGAGCCAGGCGCCGCCGAAGACCAGCACGAGGCCCAGGACGAGGCGCAGCGTGGCCCACTGCCAGCCGATGGTGAACAGCATGAACACGAGCACCGCGGGGTTGAGCGTCGGGTTGCCCAGGAAGAACGCGACCGCGCAGCCGATGGAGACGCCCCGCTTGTAGAGCCCGGTGACCACCGGGACGGCGCAGCACGTTCACATCATGCCCGGGAGCGCGAGCAGGCCGCCAAAGAGCGACGTGCGCATGGAGCGGCTGCCGAGCACGCGGGCAAGCCAGTCGCGGGGGACGACGCTCTGGATCGTGGCAGCCATGAGCAGGCCGAGTACCATCGCCTGCCAGACGGCCAGGAAGTAGCGCTGCGCGTACTCCAGTGCGGCGGCCAGCGACGCGGCCGGCGGCGCCGCCTCGCCGCCGTACATGATCGGGTTGCCCAGCGTGTGGGAGCCGGCCACGGCGAAGGCGCGCGCCCAGTAGGGGCTCCACTTGACGATGAACAGTCCAACGACGGCGATCACGAGCAACAACCCGAAGCCGAGCAGGTACTCGGTACGGCGGCTCGGGCCGGAGGGCGCGGTAATGGCGGGCTGGGTCATGCGGCTCGCTCCCACGAAGCGGCATTAAGGCAAGGCAGGGTAGTGGTGAAGTCTTATGGATGGTATTAGGCCAATTTGGCCCAGTACATGATAGCCGGTCACTGGGTGGCTGGCAAGGACCCGTGGTGGCGGCTCCAGCCCGCTGTCACTGGCGGCGCGGATGCCGCGCGACCAGGATCCACGCCTACTCCACGGGGGCCGGCTCGGCGAGGGTGAGGGGGATACGGTAGGCGCAGGCGGGCGCGCCGTCGAGGAGGCTGCCGGCGTACTCGACGCCCGGGCCGAGCAGGTCGCGGAACACTTGCTGCTCGCAGCGGCAGGCGACGGGGTAGCGCGCCGCCACGTCGCGGATCGGGCAGTGATGCTCGCGCAAAGTGAGCACGTCGCCCTCGCGCTCGACGCTGGTGAGAAAGCCCTCGGCGTCGCGCAAGCGGGCAAGCTCGGCCACGCGCTCGGCGAGCGGCTTGCCGGCGAGGCGCGCGGCGTAGTGGTCGCGCGCCTGGGCGCTGCACGCCGCCAGCGCAGCCTCGAGTGCTGCGGGATCGGCGCGGTCGAGCGCGGCGAGCACGCCGAGCAGCAGCGGATGGTGGCCCTGGGGGAAATAGGCCTCGGCGGTGTCCGTCAGGCGGTACTGGTGGACCGGCCGCCCGACCGGCTGGCGCACGCGCGCGACGGCCACCGCGCCCTCGCGGGCGAGCGCGTCGAGGTGCTTGCGCACGGCGACGGCGCTCACGCCCAGCGCATCCGCGAGCTGCGCGGCCGTTTGCGGCCCGCGGCACTTGAGCTGGCGGAGGAGGGCCGGGCGGGTAGGCGATCGCGGCATACGGCAGCCTCGTGGCGCGGAGCGGCCTGTGTAGAGGATACTAGCGCGCGCGGCGCGCGGGGGCAACGCTTCGGCGCGGTTTTGCAACCTCGCGGTTGACGAAGCGCGAAGCGCTTTGCTACGTTATACTCGGCTCTGGCTGGCGGAGGAACAATGGACGGCCCGCGCGCGCTGCCCCCACGCGGCCCTCTGGGCCACTATTTCCTGGGCCGGCTAGAGCGGCTGCTGACGCTGCCGACGAGCGCCATCGCGGCGCGCGGCGAGCCGGGCCTGGGGCTGGTGCTCTGGGCGCTGCGCTCGACCTTTGGCGACTGCCGGGCGCTCGGCTGCGGCCACGAGGCCGCGCTGCTCCTGGCGGCCGCGCCGCCGCCCGCGCCCGATCCGGCGCCCGAGCGCTACGGTTCGTGAGGTCCCGGTGGGCGCGCCGCTCGCGCCGCGCAGTGTACGTAAGAGGTGAGAGGCGATGATCACGGTCTCTGAAGCGGCCCAGGACAAGCTGAGCGAGCTGGTTACCGAGCGCGAGGGCGCTGAGACGATGGTGCGCGTGTGGGTGGACCCGTACAACGGCCACCAGCCGTACGGCATGATGCTGGTCAGCGAGCCGGACACTGGCGACACGGTGGTGGATGCGGGGCTGGTGCGCCTGGTGGTGGACCCGGCCAGCTCGCCGTATCTGGAGGGCGCGGAGATCGACTACAGCGAGAGCTTGATGGGCGGGGGCTTCATGCTGCGCGGCGTGCAGGGCCTGCCCACGGGCGGCGGCTGCGGCTGCGGCAACGGCGGCTGCGGCTGCGGGCACAGCCACTAACCGACCGACACGGCTCCTGAACAACAAGGACGGGGATGGGGCAGCGCCTCATCCCCGTCCCTGTTCTTGGTTAGACGGCGGGGAGCGTGACGGTCACGGTAGTGCCGCGGCCGGGCGCGCTGGCGAGGGCGATCGTGCCGCCCATGCGCTCCACGAGCTGCTTGCAGATGTAGAGGCCGAGGCCGGCGCCCTGCGTCTGCTGCGTGAGCACGTGCTCCACGCGCGCGAAGGGGCGGAACAGCTCTCCCTGCCGCTCCTCTGGGATGCCGATGCCCTCGTCGCTTACGGCGAGGGAGACCGTGTCGGCGCCGCGCGGGCCGGCCGTGACGCGGACGGTCCCGCCGCGCGGCGAGTACTTGATCGCGTTCTCGATCAGGTTGGCAATGACTTGCTCGAGCCGGTCAGGTGCGGCGCGCGCGACCAGGTCGGGCGGCACGGCCACGACGAGGCGCGGCAAGGCGGCGGCGCCGTTCCCCGGCGCGTCTTCGGCCCCCCAATCCTGGGGGGAGTTTGGGGACGGGTTCGCCGACTCCCCGTCCTGGGGGGAGCCAGGCTCGGCGTCGAGTGGAACAAGCGAGCGCTCCCCGAGGCCGGACGGCCGAGCGGGCGGGCTCTCCGCGGAACCCGGGGCCGGGAGGGGCGCGACGCCGTTCGTCGCGCCCTGGGCGTGGACGAAGCGCGTCACGACCCGCTGGACGATCGGTAGGAGCACAGTCGGCACGGCCTCGAGCCGCACCTCGCCCCGCTCCAGGCGCGCCACCTGGAGCAGGTCGGTCACGAGCGCGTTCAGGCGGTTCGCCTCGTCGTTGATGATCGTCAGATAGTCGTCCTGCGCCTGGGGCGGCAGGCGGTCGCGCCGCTGCAGCAAGGTGGCGGCGTAGCCTTTGATCGAGGCGAGCGGCGTGCGCAGCTCGTGGGAGACGGTCGCCACGAAATCCGACTTGAGCTGCTCCACCTGCTTGTAGGCCGAGATGTCGCGGAAGACCATTACCCAGTGGCGCTCGTCGGCGACCGCGAGCGGCGCCAGGCTGACGCTCACCCACAGCTCGGCGCCGTCGTGCGTGACGAACTGCGCGTCGGCGTAGGTCACGGTGTGGGCCTGTTGCCACGCCGTGGCCGCCGCGGCGAGCGGCTGGCCGCTGGCGTCGCGGCCCTGGATCACCATCGGCCAGGGCCGGCCCAGCACGTCGGCGGCGTGGAAGCCCAGCAGCCGCTCGGCCGCCGGGTTCCACAGCGTGATGCGGTCGCTCGGGTCGGCCACCAGCACGCCGTCGGCGATGCCACCGACGATCGTCTCCAACCGCCGCTGGCTGGCGACGACCTCGGTGTACAGCTCGACGTTGCGCAGGGCCACCGCGAGCTGCTCGACGATCGGCGCCAGCACCTCCAGCTCGGCCGGGCCGTAGCGATCGCGCTCGCGGCTGGCGAGGCCCAGCGCGCCTAGCAGGCGTCCGGACTCGCCGGGGCGCTCGGGCTGCGCGCAGATCGGCAGGAGCACGTTGGAGTGGTAGCCGCTGGCCCGCAACTGCTCTTCCTGGGCGGTGAGCGGCCGCGTGCCCGCGTTCAGGTCTTCCTTCACCATCGGGACGGGGTTCTGCAGCAGCTCGGCGATGCGGCTGCCGGCGACGGGGATGCGGCCGCCGCTGTCGGGCGGCGCGACCACGTGCGCGGTGTGCGAGAGCACGCGGTACGTCTGGCCATCGGGATCGAGCCAGATGAGCCCCAGGCTCTCGAACGGCACGATCTGGCCGAGCGCGTCGGCGACCACCGCGGTGAGAGCGCTGAGGTCGAGACGCGCGCTGATGGCGCGGTTGATCTGGGCCACGGCGGCCAGGCGCTGGGCGCGCATCTGGGCCGCCTCGTAGAGGCGGGCGTTGGCGAGCGCCACCGCCGCCTCGCCCGCCACGGCCTCGACGAGCGCGATCTCGTCGGGCGTCCAGGCGCGGGGGCCGCCCACCTCGTGGATGCCCAGCACCCCGAGCAGCGTGTCGCCGTGGAAGAGGGGCGCCACCAGCACGGCCCAGGTATGGCGCGGCGTGCGCGCGCGGGGCGGCAGGCCCGTCGCGGCTAGCCGCGGGTCGTGGTCCAGGTCGGCGATGGCGACGGCGCGGCGCTCGCGCACGGCCAGCTCGGCGATCGCCAGCCGCCGGGGGCGGTAGGAGCTGGCGGGCTCGACGCCGGGGCGCGTCCACTCGTAGGCGAAGGGAAGGGTAAGGCCCTCGCGCTCGAGGCTCAAGAAGGCGCGGGCCGCGCCGAGCGCCGTGCCCAGCTCCTCGAGCGTGGCGCGCAGGACGGCGTCGACGTCGAGCGAGGCGCGGATGCGCGCGTTGATGCGGTTGATGAGCGCCTCGCGCGCGGCGACCGCCTCGGCGGCCCGGCGCGCCTTGCCCTCGGCCGCGTGGGCCTCGGCCAGCTCGGCGCTCATCTGGTTGAAGCTGGCCGCCACCTGGCCCAGCTCGTCGCCGCCACGCACCGGCACCGTGGCGCCCAGCTCGCCCGCCGCCACGCGGGCGGTGGCGGCTTGCAGCTCGTGCAGGGGCCGGCTCAGGCGCCGGCCCGTGAGCCAGCCGAGCGCCATGGCGAGCAGCCCCGCCAGCACCAGGAGCACCTGGCCGCGCTGCTGGACCTCGATCGCGGCGCCAAGCGCCTGCTCGCGCGGCTCGCTGGCGACGACGCCCCAGTGTACGTCCGGCAGGATAACATAACCGATGACACTGGGGCCGCCGGGGCCGTCCGCGACCTCCAGGGCGCCGGATTGGCCGGCCCGCAAGGGCGGTAGTACCGCGCCGAGGTCGTCCGCAGGCTGGAGGAGGCGGGCCGGGTCCGGGTGCGCCAGGTAGACGCCGCTGTCTAGATCCACGACGCTGAGCGACCGGGTGGGCCCCGGGCGGTGGCGGCCGAGCGCCTCGCCGAGGACGGTGAGGTCTACCGTGCCGACGATGGCGCCGCGGACCTCGCCGTTGTCGCGAATCGGCGCCGCGATGGGCATGATCGCGCGGCCGCTGACGGCCGAGCGGCGCGCGGGGCCGAGGCTGCTGGTACCCTGGCGCAGCGCGGCGGCGAAGGCCTCCCGTTGAAGCTGGCCCGCGGCCGCCGCCCGGTCGGCGGGCGAGCTGGCCGCCCGGGCGCGCAGCTCGCCCTCGCGGTCGCGCCAGACGAACGTATCGAACTGGTTGAACTGGCGAAGCTGGCGGCTAAGCATCGCCTCGACGGTGGCCGCGTCGCCCGCGCGGACCGCGGCGACGATGCTGGGGCGACTGGCAAGCTCCTCGATGACGGCGCGCGCGTCCGCGACGTAGCGCTCGGCCAGGCCGGCGCCGAGATGGGCCGAGCCGGCAGCGCCAACCAGGGCGTCGCCGCGCAGGGTCTCGCGGCTGACGCTGACGAGGGCCGGGCCGACGAGGAGGAGCGGCAGAATGGCGACCACGCCGAGCAGCAAGCTCAGCTTGGCCTGGAGACTCAGGCGCTGGCTCCAGGCCAGCGCCCGGCGGGCGCTGGCGGGCACCCCGGCTCGTCGCGCTCCGCCCATCGCCTCCTCGCCGCGCGAGCGGGACGCTCGCGCCCCGCCGGCTTATGATGATAGAGAGTATAACGGCGATCACGGGGCGGGCTGCCCCCGCCCCAGGGGCGGCCACCCGGTTGCCGCGGAGCCGGAATCGGGAGAGGGGCGCGCCATGAGCGATCCGCTATCGGCCCCCGCCCACGCGCCGCAAGTGCTGGTCGTGGACGACGACGCGAACCTGCGCCGGCTCGTGCGCGACAACCTGGTGCTCGAAGGGATGGACGTGCACGTCGCCGCCGACGTGCCGGCCGCTCGCGCGGCGCTCGTGGGCTGGACGCCGGACCTGATCGTCCTCGACGTGATGCTGCCGGGCGCCAGCGGCTTCGACTTCTGCCGCGAGCTGAGCGCCGATCCGGCGCTGCGCGACGTGCCGGTGCTCTTCTTGAGCGCGCGCGTGGAGACCGAGGACAAGATCGCCGGCCTGGGGCTGGGCGCGGTGGACTACCTGGGCAAGCCGTTCGACCCGGCCGAGCTGGTGGCGCGGTGCCAGGCGGCGCTGCGCGCGCGCGCGCGCGCCCGCGCGTCGGCGCAGGCCGAGCTGGACCAGTTCAAAGACCAGGTGCTGACCCTGGTGGGCCACGAGCTGCGCACGCCGCTCTCGCTCGTGCTGGGCTATGCTGAGCTGCTGCGCGCCCGCGGCGACGACCTCAGCCCCGACAAGGTTGACGGCTTCCTGCGGGAGATCGCCAGCGGCTCCACGCGGCTGGCGCGCCTGCTGGAAGACGTGCTGCTGCTCGTCGCGCCCGCCCCGCAACTGCAGCGCCTCGATCTGCGCGGCCCCGTCGCCCAGGCCGTGCGCGTCCTTACGCCGCGCTTCGAGCAGCAGCGCGTGACGCTGGCGTACGAGCCGCCGCCCGCGGCGGTACTGGTTCGCGGGGCGACGCTCGCACTCACCGCCGCCGTGCGCCACTTGCTGGACAATGCCGCGGCCTTCTCGCCCGCGGGCGGGTGCGCGGAGGCCACGCTAGCGGCGGCCGGCGCGGAGGCGCGCTTCACCGTAACCGACCAGGGCCCGGGCATCGCGCGCGAGCAGCAGGACCAGATCTTCGAGCGGTTCTATCAGGTGAGTCAGGGCTTGAACCGCAAGCACGGCGGGCTGGGCATCGGCCTGGCCATCGTGCGGCACGTCGCCACGCTGCACGGCGGCTACGTCACCGTCGAGAGCGCCCCGGGGGCGGGGAGCCGCTTCACGCTGTCCCTGCCGCTTGCCACGCCGAGCGCGGGGGCGCGGGCCAGGGCCGGGGAGGACGCGTAGCAGGCCGCCGCTGGGCCGATAGGATCGCTTAGAATACGGTGGCCAGGGAGATGCGGCTCGGGCATCGGAGGAGATCGCCAGCCGGGCGGCCCCCGCCCATCTCCTATCCCCCGACAAGGGAGCCGCGTGAGCGACGCACCGCGCCCGGAGACCCTGTCGCTGGAGCAGCAGCTCGCCTACGCCCGCGACCTGCGCCGCGTCTATGACCTGGAGCGCGCGCGCCGGCGCGAGCTGGAGGAGGCGAACCGCGCGCTGGCCGCGGCCAACGCGGAACTGGACCGCCGGCTGTACGACCTGATGGCGGCGCAGGAGTGGATCCTGGCCGTGAACTCCAGCCGCGAGCTGCCGGCGCTGATGGACCTGCTGGCGGAGCCGCTGCTGGTGCTGCTGCACGCCCAGGAAAGCGTGGTCTTCCCCTGGGACCCGGCGGCGCGGCAGCTTGGCCACGCCCTGGGCCTGGGCGGCCGCCCCGAGACGCCGCTGCTCGCCGCGCTGCGCGCCAGCCCGTTCAGCGCCGGGGTGCTGGCGGCCGGCCAGCCGCGCGAGATCGCCGCGCTGGAGGCGGACCCCGACCTCGATGCTGCGCGGCAGCTCGGCTGGCGGGCGCTAGTGGCGCTGCCGCTCGTCGCGCGCGACGAGCGCGTGGGGCTGCTCTACGTGGCCTGGAGCGCGCCGCACACGCCCGACGAGCGCGAGCGGATGCTGCTCGACCTCGTCGCGCAGCACGCCGCCGTCAGCCTGGCGAACGCGCGCCTGCTGGCGGAGAGCGCCGCCCGCGCGGAGGCGTTACAGCGCGCCGAGCAGCAGCAGCTCGCCTACGCGCGGGACCTGCGCCGCGCCTTCGAGCGCGAGCGCGCGCGGCGGAGCGAGGTGCAGGCCGCTTACCTGGCGACGGTGAAGGTGCTGGCGGCGGCCATGGAGACGCGCGACCCGTACACCGGCGGGCACGTCGAGCGCGTGGCTGCCTACGCGGTGGCGATCGGGCGCGAGCTGGGCTGGGAGAGCGAGCGCCTGGCGACGTTGGAGATGGGCGCGGCGCTGCACGACGTGGGCAAGATCGGGATCGAGGACCGCGTGCTCCGCAAGCCCGGCCGGCTGGAGGACGAGGAGTGGTCGCAGATGCGCCAGCACGCGCGGATGGGCGCGCGGCTGCTGGAGCAGGTGCCGTTTCTATGGGCCTCGGTGGGCTGCGCGCTGCGGCACCACGAGCGCTTCGATGGCCGGGGGTATCCTGACGGGCTGCGGGGCGCGGAGATCCCGCTGGAGGCCCGGGTCGTGGCGGTGGCCGACACCTTCGACGCGATGACCACGGACCGGCCGTACCGCCGCGGGCTGCCGGCGAGCGTGGCGCTGGCGGAGATCGAGCGCTGCGCCGGCTCGCAGTTCGATCCGGAGGTAGTGGCGGCGTTCCTGCGGGCCGTGCGGGCCGATCCGACGCTACGGCCGGACGGCGCGTGAGCCAGGCGGGGCGCCAGGCGCGCGTGGAGCGGCGCGGGCGAGGGAAGTCTTCTGGGCAATGGTATTGATAAGGAAGATTATCATAAGCATTGCCCGGGCACGCCGCCCGCCTGCCGCGACGGCGCGGCCGCATCGTGTCGCGGCCAGCGGCTAAGCTAGCCGGCTTACAACTCTCCGAGGAGGCGCGACACGGATGGCGCTGCCGCTGATGCTCGCGGGCGACGAGGTCGAGCTGATCGAGACGCTGGACCGCTATCCCGACCTGCCGATCGGCACGCGCGGCTACGTGACGAAGACCGCGCACAACGGCATCGTCACGGTGCACATCCGCGGCTGGAGCATCGTGGCCAACGTCGGCGCCTTCCGCGTGGTGGACGATGAGGCGGACGGCTAAGCCGGTGGCCGCGATTGGTCTCAACATCGTCGCCGTGAACGGCGGGCCTGAGTCGCGTCTACTGGACCGCCGTTCACGGCGACGGCCGAAACTGCATTGCAACTGCGGCCAGCAGCCTAACGCGCCAGCTCCCGCCGTTTCGCCCGATGGCGGTGCGCGCGGCCGCCCGGGGCCGCCTTCTCCCCACGGCGCGAGCCGGAGCCTCCCGCAGAGCTGCCGGCCGACGGGTCTCCCAGTTATGTCGCCAAATGCCCTAGTGGAGGCGGGTCGGCCGCTACCCTTGTGCCGGCTGGCCCGGGGGCGAGAGCTGCTCGGCGTTTTGGGCCATGGCCGTCAGGCCCGTCATGCCGCCGAGCGCCATTGACTCGACCGCCGACGACGGGATGATGACGATCGAGCCGGGATTCTGGCGCATCGTCTCGTACAGCATGTTCATGCCGCGCAGGTGCAGCGCCATGGGGTTGTCGTGGTAGACCAGGCCGGCTTCCGCGAAGCGCTCCGCGATGAGCCGCTCGCTCTCGCCGAGGATGACGCGGGCGTCGCGCTCGCGCTCGGCCTGCGCCACGCGGCTCATCGCGTCCTGGAGCGCGTCAGGGATCTTGATGTCGCGCATGAGCACGGCGGTGGCCTTCACGCCCCAGGGCTCCGTCTGGGCGTCGAGCACGCGCGTCAGCTCCTCGTCGATCGCGGTGCGCTCGGAGAGCACCTGGCTGAGGTTGCTGCGGCCGATGATGTCGCGGAGCGCGGTCTGCGCGGCGCCCAGGACCGCGGCGCGGTAGTCCTCGACCTGCAGCACCGCCCGTCCGGGGTCGACCACGCGCCAGTAGATGATCGTGTCCACGTTGACCGGCACGTTGTCGCGGGTCAGGGTCTGCTCGGCCGTGAAGCTGCTGGTGACCGTGCGCAGGTCCACCGTGAAGGGCGTGCGCTCGACGAATGGCAGCAGGAAGAAGATGCCCGGCCCGCGCACGCCGGCGAAGCGCCCGAGCCGTAGGACGACCTTGCGCTCCCACTCGGAGCAAATGCGGAGCGAGGCGGTCACGATGATGATCGCGACCACGATCAGGAAGATGACCACGCCTTCCATGTACGCTGCTCCCTCCCATTCCGGTGGCGCGGACGTGGCGCGTCCGGGCCCGGGGCGAGTCGCCGCTCGCCTCGCGCATTATAGGCGGAAGGCGCGAGCACGCTAGCGGTAGGGAGGGCAGCGGGGCTACCAGCGCAGCTCGAGCACAGCGGCGGATTCGATCCAGCCGTCGCGGGCCAGGCCGGTGGTGCCGGCGACGTCGCCGAGCAGGTCCACTAGCTCCCGCCAGCGGTCGCCCCCCGGGGCGTTCAGGGGGAAGCGATCGCCGACGAGCGCGCCGAGCCAGCGGGCGAGCTCCGCCGCGTCGGCGTAGTAGACGCCGACGTTCGGCGACGGCAGCGCACGGGCCAGGCGCGTGTAGGCGGGGCTGGCGGGCAGGCCGTTCGCCGCGGACGCCTGCACCAGCGTGCCCGGGGCGCCGCTGGTCAGGAACAGCCAGCGGCCGAGGTAGCCCCAGGTGAGGTTGAAGCCCTGGCCGAAGGGCAGGCGCCGTACCAGCACGTCGCCCTGGCGCTCCTCGACCGGCTCGAAGCCGGGCCTGTCGGCCGCGCTCGCCAGGACGCGCACGAGGCTGCGCAGCTTGCCCTCGACCGCGGGGGGATCGCGCACCTCGAACAACACGATGACCTCGGGGAAGTGGGCCAGCGGCCCCGCGCGGCCGGGGGGCGACGGGAGCAGCGCGATACCGTACTCGCCATCCATCCAGGCGAGCACGTCGGCCTGCAGGTCGAGGCCGGGCGGCAAGGCTTCGGTGAGCGACGGCGGCAGCTCCTCCAGCGTCGGACGCGCGGATGCGGCGAGATTGTTGCCGGCGACTGCGAGCAGCGCATTGGGCGGCACGAAGCGCAGCGCCGCCGCGGCGCTCGCCGGCAGCGATCTGGTCTCCCAGGCAGCGGGCGTCTCGGCCACCAGCCGCAGGCCCGCCGGCGCGGCCGTGACGGCCAGCGCCAGGCTACCGGCGCGCAGCCGGTCCAGCTCCTCCGGCAGATCGGGCGCGCCGACGGCGAAGACGCGCGAGAACGTGCCCAGCAAGCCAGCCGAGCCGGCAAGCCCGTCGAGGGTGATGCCGCCGGGCCGCGCCGACGGTAGCCGCTCGCGCGGCGCGGGCGCTGTGCCCGGGGCGGCGTCCGACGGCGCCGCCCCGGCAGGGACATCGAGCGCAGTCGCGGCCGCACGGTCCTGGAGCGTGTCGATCCAGCCGGCCAGGCCGGGGCCGTCGAGGTAGCCGGTGACGAAGCGGCTGGCGGGCAGGCGCTCGGTGGCGGCCCGGTAGCGGTCCGCGCCGCCGAGCCCCGGCCCGGCGGCCGCGCCGGCGCGCACGCGGTCGATCGTCGCCGTGAGGGCGGCGCGGTCGTTCGCCGCGAGCAGATAGCCCCCCACGGCCGCAGCGTAGCCCATGCCGCTGCGGCTCAGCCCGACGATCGGCACGTCGCCGTAGGGCTCGGCCGGCGCACCTCCCGCCTGGAAGCGCGTGAGCAGGCCCAGGAGCGCGCCCGGGTCGTCGGCAGCCAGCGCGGCCACGACGCCGACGTCGTCGCCCCGCAGCCAGAGGCCCACCGCCAGCGCCCGCGCCACCCGCGGCAGGAGCTGCACCCAGGCCCACGGCTCCTCGTCGGGGGCCTGGTTCGCCAGCACGCGCAGCAGCCGCTCGAGCCGCGGCCCCTGGTCGTCACCCGGTCGGAGCTGCAGCTCGAAGTAGCCCAGCGTGTCGGCGGGGTACAGCGCCGCTAGCGCCACGGGCGCGGCTGGCGGGGCCTGCGCCGCCGTACGCAGCGGGACGAGAGCCAGGCTCAGGACGAGCAGAGCCGCCAGCCAACGCCTGCGAGCCATCGCGCGCTCCTTTCCGGCGACTTCCCACCGCGGGCCAGTTGTGGCTCAGCGCCACCGCTTCCCGCTGTCCCAAGTGTGGGGATGGGCCCCCGGGGGCGACGGCCCCCCGGCTCTCCAATCCTGAAGCAGAGGACACCCCTCCGGGCCCCCCAATTCTGGGAGAGCCCAGGAGGCCGCCGGCCGCCCAATCCCGGGAAAAGTGGTCGGGGCCAAGCCTGGCGCGGGACTCGGCCGGAGAGGGCGCGGGCTACCCCAAGGGCGAAGTATACCCCGGCACGCAGCGCGATGGCTCACGGGGCGCGGGGCGTCGGGCGGGGACGCCGCCGAGCAGCGCGTCGACCTGCTCGGCGGCAGCGCGGGCGTCCGGGCCGAGGTAGACGGCGGCGGGCAGGGCGGCCGCAGCGTCGCCCTGCGCGTAGGCGCGGCCGCCGTAGCCGAGCAGCGGGCGCGGCTCGGGCAGCGCCGCCAGCCGCGCGGCGGTCTCGGCGAGCGCGCGGGCAGTCTCGTCGCTCGCGGCGGACAGGACGACGAGGCGCGGCTGGAGCCGCTGGACCGCCTCGCGCAGGTCGTCGGGCGGCACGGCGGCGCCGAGGTAGACCACGGGCCAGCCGCGGTGGCTGAGGAACAGCGCGACCAGCAGCAGGCCGATCTCGTGCTGCTCGCCGGCCGCGCAGGCGAGCAGCACTGGCCGTCCGCGCCCCGGGGCGTCATAGGCCTGCAGCAGCGAGAAGAGCTTGCGCTGGATCAGGTTGGAGGCGAAGTGCTCGGCGGCGACCGAGACAGCGCCCTGGTGCCAGCGGTCGCCGATCTCGACGAGCACGGGTTGCAGGAGCTGTAAGCACACCGCTTCGACCGGGTAGAGCGCAAAGGCCTCGGCGATCGTGCGCTCGGCGCCGGCCGTGTCCAATGCGAGCAGGCGCTCTAGCAGCTCGGCCTGTAGCTGCGCGAACGAGCGGGCGGCGGCGGGGGGCGGCGGGGGCGGGGCGGCGCGGCGCGCTTCGAGCAGCCGTAGCGCGCGGCTAATCGTCATGCCCTCGTCCGTGCGGTCGTGCAGCCAGCGGATGAGCGCGACGTCCTGCTCGGAGTAGAGCCGCTGGCCGCCGGGCAGCCGCGCCGGGCGGGGCACGCCGTAGCGCCGCTCCCAGGCGCGGAAAGTTGGCGCGGGCACGCCCGTGAGCTGGACCACCGCGTGGGTGTTGTAGACCGGGTACTCGGCGCCGCCGGGCGTCGGCGCGCCGTCGTTGCTCGCTGCCACACTCGCCCTCCGCGCGCCGTCGCTGTCGCCAGCATAGCACGCTGCGCCGGCCGCTGAGCGGGAATGCACACCTGGCGATGCAGGAGCCTCGCGTCTTACGTATAATGGGCGCAACGAGCGAGCGGGTAGCGCCTCGCCCCGCCCGCGCGGGCGGCGGACCGCGGGCTAGCGGTCGTCGCCAATCTTCCGGAGAGGACCGTGCACGATCCGCGTCGCCGCTGGTCGGGACGTTTCGTCGAGAGGGCCGTGGGGAGCTCACCCGGGTGGCGGGTGCTGGGGACGCTCCTAGTCGGCCTGGCGCTCGGGCTGGGCGGCACGCGGCCGGCGGGGGCGCAGGGCGTGCCGGTCGCGCCGGCGCCCGGACCGGCCGGTGGGCCGTGGGCCGTGCCGGGGTCGGCGGCGTCGAGTGAGGACCTGGCGCTCGCGTCGTCCCCGTCCAGCGGCGGCCTGAGCGCGAGCGCGGCCGCGGAAGTGGCGCGCCTGGCCGAGGCGGTGAACAGCATTCGCGCGCAGAACGGCCGCCCGCCGCTGCGCTTGCAGCCGCAGCTCACGCTCGCCGCGCAGCGCCACGCCGACGGCATGGCGCAGAGCCGCACGATGAGCCACGTCGGGCCGTTTGGGTCGCGGCCCTCGGACCGCATGGGCGCCGCGGGCTATGAGACCTGCGGGGGCGGCGAGAACGTCGCGTTCGGCGCGCTGCAGAACGTGGACGACGTGGCCCGCGGGTGGTACGACAGCCCCGGACACCGCGCCATCCTGCTCGACGACACCGTCCGCGAGATGGGCATCGGCCGCGGCCAGACAGGCGACGGGGTGGCCTACTGGGCGCTGGAGGTGGGCCAGCGGCCGAGCGTGGCACCGATCGTGATCAACGGCGAGGCGGCGGCCACTCCCGTGAGCGACGTGATTGTCTACGTGTACCCGCGCGTGAGCGACTACTGTCTGGGGCCGACGCGCAACATCGTCCAGGTGACGCTCAGCAACACTCCCGACTTCGTGTACGCGCAGACGTACGACTACGCGCCCAGCCTGCCCTGGACGCTGGCGCCGGGCGAGGGGCCGCGCACGGTGTACGCGCGCTTGACCGACAGCAGCGGCCGCACGGTCGAGGCGCAGGACGACATCCTGGTGAGCACCACGGCGCAGCCCCCGAGCACGGCGTCGGACCTGACGCCCGCGGTGCAGACGGTGAGCGTGGCCGGCCCGGGCGGCCGGACGCAAGAAGTAACGGTGTACCGGACGACCTTCATCGTGCCGCCCAACGCGGCGGTGACGACGACGCCCTGTCCCGGCTCGCTGACCGGCTGCCTGAGCATGGCGAGCGCCAGCGGCGCCGCCGGGGCCGCCGTGGGCCCGGCCCCGCTGCCCGGCCCATCTGGGCCGGCGCCGGGCGCTTTTGGCCCAGCGGCGCCCGGCCTGGCGCCCGGTGGCCCGGCGATCGCGCCGAGCGGCACCTGCCCGCTCATGCGTCCATGCTAGCGGACAATAGCGCGCGCGCTCAGCTCGCGGCCAGGCGGGCGACCTCTTCGAGCAGCTCGGTCATCTCGAACGGCTTGGCCATGTAGCCGTCGGCGCCAACCTGCGCGGCCTTCTGGCGCGCCCGGCCGTCGGCGGTGAGGAGCAGCAAGGGAATGCCGGGGTGCAGCCCCCGCTGGCGCAGCGCCGCCGCAAAGGCCGGACCGTCCATCCGCGGCATGGCCCAGTCGAGCACGATCACCGCGGGCCGCTGCCTGTTCAGCGTCGCCAGCGCTTCGAGGCCGTCGCTCGCCACGACCACGTCGTAGCCCTCGAACTGCAGCACGGCCTCCAGCGTTTGCTGCAGTCCTACGTCGTCGTCGATCACCAGCACCGTGTCGGACAAAGCCTCTGCCCCTCCGTCGAGTATCGCGCTGGCGCGCCAGCAAACGTGCCAGGCCGCTGGGCGCGTGGCCGCCGCGCCCAGCCCCAGCGGCGCACGCAGCCCGCCCCATGGCCACGGCGCGGCCGCATCCGGTGCGGCGGGGGTACGCGGGCTGGACGTGGCGGAATCGTCGGGCGCCGGCGGCGCCGGGGGGCCGCGCCCACGGCACGGCCCTGCCACTCGGCCTGGGCGTCACTACGTTTCAGCATATTGCAGCTTGCGGCGGGTCGCAAGGCAAGCCCGCAGCCCCAATAGACCGCGGGGCTATAATGCGCGAGCCGCTGGTCCACGCCGGATTCGTCGTGAATCATCGGGGCGCGGGGGCGCGGCCCCGCGGCGTCCCTGAGGAGCTGTCACATGGCCGATCTGCCGCTTACCATCGCGCTCGAGCACTACGACCGGCACGTTCCGTTCTTCGAGCGCACGGTCAGCCCCGAGGGCGTCGCGCTGACGGCGCTGCACGTGGGCCAGTCGGCGCCGGGCCGCCACGGCGCGCGCCGCCACGAGCGCATCCTGGCTGGCGAGTTCGATGTGGGCGAGCTGTCGTGCTCGTCGTACCTCATGGCGCGCGACCGCGGCCTGCCCTACGTGGCGATCCCCGTCTTCCCGCGCCGCCTGTTTAGCCAGTCGCGCATTTACGTCAACGCCGAGGCCGGAATCAGGGCGCCGGCGGATCTGGCGGGGCGGCGCGTGGGGCTGAGCAGCTACCAGACGACGCTGTCGGTGCTGGCGAAGGGCGACCTGGCGCACGAGTATGGCGTGCCGTGGAAGGAGATCACCTGGGTTACGTCGAGCGAGGAGGCGGTACCGGTCGAGTACCCGCCGGACGTGCGCGTGGAGCAGGTGCCGGCAGGCCAGCCGCTGGCGGACCTGCTGTTGAGCGGCGCCGTGGACGCGGTGGCGCTGCCGCACCCGCCGCGGGCTATCCTGGAGGGCGGCCCGCGCGTGCGCCCCCTGTTCGCCGACGCGCGCGCCGAAGAGCAAGCCTACTTCCAGCGCAACGGCTGGTGGCCGATCATGCACGTGGTCGCCTTCAAGGAGGCGCTGCTGCGCGAGCATCCATGGCTGGCGGGCGCGTTCCTGGCGGCGTTCGAGCGCGCCAAGGAGACGTGCTACCGCTACTACGACGACCCGAACTGGTCGGTGCTGGCCTGGGGCCGGCAGACCTTCGAGGAGCAGCAACGGCAGCTCGCGCCCGACCCCTGGCCGTATGGGCTGGCGCGCAACCGCGCGAACCTGGAGCGGTTCATCGGCTACTCCTACGAGCAGGGCCTGATCCGCGAGCGGCCGACGCCCGAGAGCCTGTTCGTCGAGCCGGCGGGCAGCGCGTAGCCGCGTGGCGCTCGGCTAGTCGTCCACCAGGCCGAGGAGGGTGAGCGGGCCGCTCGTGGGGCCGAGCGCGACGAACGTGTAGCTGCGGTCGGCGACGAGCACGGCGCCGGGGATCGTGGCGAGCGGGGCGCCGCCGGATGCGGGGCGCGCGGCCAGGGTGAGAGCGGCGGGCGCCACGTCGGCGTAGGCGCTTGCCTCGCCGGGCGCAACGGGGCCGGCCAGGCGTGGCCCGTCGGCGTCGGCCAGCTCGAGGGCCGGCGCGCCCTCGGCCGCGTGGACGAGCCGCGCGATCGCCGGGCCGCCCACCGGCGCGAGCGCCAGATCGTCCAGGAGCAGCGCGCCGCTCGTGGCAGGGCTGGCGACGAGCGTCCGCGCGGCCCCGGCCGCGAGCGCGACGGCAACGCTCAGCAGCGGCGCGGCGGCGTCGCTTCCCGCGGCCACGACGGCGACCATGTACTCCCCGGCCGGGAGCGGCAGGTAGCCGGAGTCGGCGCCGAAGGCGAGCGGCGCGCGGAGCGGGGCGCCATCCACGAGCACGGCGACGGCCGGGACGCCGGCCCAGGCGTGCACCACGCGGAGCTGGCCGTGGGCCGCCGGGGCGGCGGGGGTCGGGCGCGGCGCGGGCAGCGCGTCGGGGGCCTGGGCGCGCACGGCGGCCGGCAGGCCCGCGCAGGCGGCGACGAGGAACAGGCCGAGCAGGCGCGCGCCGGCGTGGCGGGCGCGCAGCGGCAGCGGCATAGGCTCTTCGCTTCCCCGGAAGGCTCGCGCGCGGGCCGGACGACGAGCGCTCCCGCGCGCAGGGCATGGCGTCACCCAGTATAGCGGCTGCGATGCGGATTCGAGGTCCAGGGCCGTCCCCGGCACTGGCCGAAGAAGTCGGCGCGTCGCCGCGCTGGCTGCAAGGCGTACACAGGCCGGAAGCGAGACCTGGCCGAATGGTTCGGCCGCGGGTCGCGTGAGTGGCCGCGCGTGGCCCCCAGTCACGTTACCGCGCCCAGGCTGGCTGCCGCGCGATCGCCGCGTATGTAACATCGTGATGCCCAGAGCGTTTATCCGGTTGTGACGGTTAGGCGCGTGGTGCGACAGCCGGCAGGGATGGCTGGCCAGCGGTGGTAGCCGTCGCGGCGATGGGCAGGGTATCCGTATGCCACCACCCCGTCGGGGCGTCCCCAGGCTGGTCCTCACGGCCCTCGTGCTGGCCCTGCTCGCCCACCTGCTGGAGCCGCTCGCGCCGACCGGGCGCGCCACGCGGGCTGCCGCAGCCTCTGCCGAGAGCGCGGTCGCGGCGCGCGCGCTCCGTCCGGCGTGGCAAGCCGCCGGCGACGAGGGGGCGGGCGCGAGTCCGGAGCGCGACGACGCGCTGCTGCTGGAAGCGCGTGCCCCCGAAGTGCAGTGGTCGCGGGCCGGGGCGTCGGACTGGCAGGCGGTGGCCGACCGGCAGGGGGTGGCCATGGGCGACCGGGTGCGGACCGGCGCGCGGGGGGCCGCGCGGCTGCTCTACCCGCGCGGCGTCGTCCTGGAGCTTGCCCCCGCGACCGGCGTCCTGGTCCAGGGGGTCGGGGGCGGCGCTGGCGACGACCTGGCGGGTCGGCTCTACCAGACGCGCGGGACCACCATCCTGCACGCCGACCAGGCGCCAGACGCGGCGGCGGGCCTGGAGATCGAGACGCCAGCCGCCGTGGTGGCGACACAGGGCGGCGTGGCTCAGGTGCAGGTGGGGGCCGACGGCAGCACGCGCGTGGTGAATCTCGGCGGCGGCGCCGGCGCCACGGTGACGCTGCGGGCGCGCGGGGCGGCGAACAGCGTGGCGCTGCCGCCGGGGCAGGATGTCACGGTCGCGGCGGATGCCCCCGGCGCGGCGCCGCTCGCCCTGCCAGCGCCGCCTCCAACTCCCCCGCCGCTCATCGGCCGCCTGATCGAGCCGCTCGGCCCGCCGGGGCTGGCGCCGCCTCCGGTAGCAGCGCGGGGCCCCGTGCTGCCGGCCCAGAATCCACCGCCCGGCATCGGCGCCCTGCCACGAACCGCGGCCGCGCCGCCGCCCGCCGGGCCGCCGGCGGCGGCTGGCCCTGCCGTGCCGCCCCCGGTTCCCTCGGCCCCCGTCGTTGCGGCGCCCGGCGTCTCGGGTGGCGCCGCCGGGGCGCTGGACGCGCAGGGCGTGGGCGCGGGGCGGCCGGCGATGCAGGGGCCAGCCGTCGAGCCAGCCGTCAAGTATGATGTATCGCCCCCGCTGCGCGCCCTGCCGGCCGCGCCGCCGGCCCCGCCGGCCGAGCGCCGCCGGCTCGCGCCGTCGCCGCCGCCGGCCCCGCCGGGCGTGCCGTCTGGCCCCGACCCGCTGCTCGGTCGTGTGCCGCGTGCGGCCACCCAGGCGCACATGCCCGCGCCGAGCCGGAGCTTCGACGGCCTGAGCAACGTCAACGGCGTCGTGCCCGCCGATCCGAGCGGCGCGGTCGGCCCGAATCATTACGTGCAGTGGACCAACACTTCCATTGCGGTGTACGACAAGAGCGGCACGCGGGTGCTGGGCCCGATCGCCGGGAACTCCCTGTGGAGCGGGTTCGGGACCGTATGCGAGACCACGAATCAGGGCGATCCCTCGGTCATCTATGACCGGCTGGCGGGCCGGTGGGTCATTAGCCAGTTCGCGTTCACCAGCTCCAGCACCCCACCCTTCCACCAGTGCGTGGCGGTCTCGCAGTCCGCGGACCCCACGGGCACCTATTGCCGGTACGACTTCGTGATCAGCACGACGACGTTCCCAGATTACCCCAAGTTCGGCGCGTGGCCCGACGCGTACTATATGAGCGCCAATGCGTTTACGACCGCGGGAGCGGCGGCGGGCGCGTTCCTGGTGGCGTTCGACCGCGGCAAGATGCTCGCCTGCCAAGCGGCCACGCAGCAGGTCTTCTATGGCTCGTACCCGCTGTACTACGGCATCCTGCCGTCAGATCTCGACGGCGCGACCCCCCCGCCGGCCGGAGCGCCCAACCCCTTCGTCTACGTCGAGGACGACAACCTGGGCGCCCCGGCCGATCGGCTGGGCATCTTCCGGTTCCACGTGGATTGGACCACGCCGGCGAACAGTAGCGTGAGCGGGCCAAGCTACGTGAACGTCGCGGCGTTCAACGCGGCGCTCTGCCCGACGACTTTCGATTGCCTGCCCCAGTCGGGGACGACGCAGAAGCTCGATGCGCTGGCGCTGGGGCAGCTCATGTATCGGCTCGCGTACCGCAACTTCGGCGATCACGAGGCGCTGGTGCTGAATCATACGGTGGATGTAGACGGCAGCGGGCACGCCGGAATCCGCTGGTACGAGCTACGGCAGAGCGGCGGCAGCGGCTGGAGCCTGTACCAGCAAGGGACGTATGCGCCCGATGCGAACCACCGCTGGAATGGCAGCATCGCGATGGACGGCCGGGGGAACATCGCGCTTGGGTTTAGCCTCACCAGCAGCTCAGTGTTCCCCTCGATTGACTACGTGGGACGGCTGGCCAGCGACCCGCTCGGCAGCCTGCCCCAGGGGGAAACGGCCCTGCGGGCGGGTGGCGGCTCGCAGACGGGCTCGAACCGCTGGGGCGACTTCAGCGAGCTGACCGTCGACCCGGCCGACGACTGCACGTTCTGGTACACGAACGAGTACTATCCCAGCACCAGCCAGTTTGGCTGGCAGACCCGCATCGGCTCGTTCGCGTTCCCGAACTGTGGCGGCGTGGTGTGCAGTCCGCGTCCCCGGGTGAACGTGGCCGTCACGCCGACGGGAAGCGGGAGCCTGCAGGTCACGATCAGCGCCACTGGCACCAACAATACCATCAGCCAACTGCAGTTCGTCAGCTCCTCGCAGGTTGCCGCCCCAAACGCGCTCATTGACATCGGCGGGCAGACGGGGCAGACGGTGCCCTACACGTTCACCGTGACGCCGCCGGCTGCGAGCGTGCAGCTCGTCGTGCGGCCGATCAATCGCGGCCAGCCCGTCACCGTCCCCGTGGTGGTCACGGACGGGTGCGGCACCTGGCAGACCCTCGTAGGCGGGGGACCGAGCGCGTTCTGAGGAATCGTTGTTGCAAGGCTCGGCTCGGCTGATTCGCAGCGTCGATCGCAGGGTGAGCGCGAGCAGTCAGCCGCGTGAGGCTTAACGGGCAACCCGGGTTACTGCACAGTCTACGACGCGCCCCTCACGTCTTGGCGAGTCCACGGCCCCGGTCGATAATAGTAAACTGTACAATTGTTAGTTCGAACCGTACATCCGGGGTGCGTACGCGATGTTTGAGCAAGCCTCCCTCCCACGCGTCGCGGTCTCGGTGGACGTGGTGGGCTTCCGGCTGCAGTCCGGGGAGGCGGGGCTTGAGCTTCAGGTGTTGCTGGTAAGGCGGCTGCCGCCGCCGTTTGCCTGGCAGTGGGCGCTGCCGGGCGGCGTGCTTGGCGCCGACGAGCGGCTCGCGGCCTGCGCGTGCCGCCTGCTCCGTGAGCGCACTGGTGGTGCCGAGTTCTATCTGGAGCAGCTCTACACGTTCGACGCGCTCGACCGCGACCCACGCGGCCGCACGCTGTCGGTCGCTTACTACGCGCTGCTTCGCGGGGACGCAGGGGAGGCGCCGGCCGAGCGCGACGCGGCGGACGCGCGCTGGTGGCCCGTCCGCCGGCTTCCCGCGGGCGGGATGCTTGCCTTCGACCACGCGCAGGTCATCCGGGCTGCCCACGAGCGGCTGCGCGGCAAGTTGGACTACGCGCCCCTCGCCTTCCACCTGCTGCCGGCCACGTTCACGATGACGCAGTTACGGCGCGTATACGAGGCGATCCAGGAGCGGTCCTACGATCCCACGAACTTCCCGCGCGCCATGCTGGCGCGCTTCCCCGGCCTGGCGCCCGTCGTGGGGGAGCGCGACCGCACGAGCAAGCGGCCGGCGCGGGTGTATCGTTACGAGGCGCCGCCGGCGTAGCGCGGCGCCATGCCCGCCGCGAGCGCGCGATAATGAGGGCACCGGCACGTCCGCTCGGCCGCCGAGCGGGGATGGGACGCACTGATGAAGATGAAGACGGCCGTTCGTAAAGCCAAGGCGCCGCCCGAGCGGTCCGATTGGCCGCTCGTGTTGCGGCTTCGGCCCGCGCTCGACCTGACGGAAGACCAGTTCTTCGCGCTGTGCCAGCTCAACCGCGACCTGCGCCTGGAGCGCACCGCCGAAGGAGAGCTGTTGATCATGCCGCCGACGGGATGGGAGGCTGGCCACCGCAACTTCGAGATTAGCCGGCAGCTTGCGAATTGGGCAATGGCGGATGGGACAGGGTATGGCTGTGACTCCTCCACTGGCTTCCGATTGCCCAACGGGGCGGTGCGCGCGCCCGATGCGGCCTGGCTTCCGAACGAGCGGCTGGCATCGTTCTCGGCGCACGAGCGCGAGCGGTTCCTGCCCGTGTGTCCCGACTTCGTGCTCGAGCTGTGGTCGCCGACGGATCGGCTGTGCGACGTGCAGGACAAGATGAAAGAATACCTGGCGAACGGCGCGCGGCTGGGCTGGCTGCTCTACCCGCCCGAGCGCCGCGTCTATGTCTATCGGCCGGGCGTGCCGGTCGAGCAGCGCGACAACCCCGCGACGCTGAGCGGCGACCCGGTGCTGCCGGGGTTCGTACTGGATTTGCGCCAGATCTGGTGAACGAGACTGCCCGCCTGACGCACTGGTGCGAGGCTTGCCCCTGGTGGCTCGCGGGCGCCGCGGGTGCGGCCTGGCGATCGCGGGCGGGCACGAGACCCGTCCTTAGAGGCTTCCGTCTGACGGGATCGGCTAAAGCGAGCCCGGATTAGGAGCGGTTGTCAGGATGATGGCGCCGGGCCGCGCCGGCCGGGCGGCGGGGGACGAGCCCCCGCCCTACCACGACAACCCAGCCGGCCGGGTCAGAGGCGGACGCCGAAGCGGCGGCTGAGACGATAGAGGAGCATCGCGAGCGGCGTCATCACGCCGATGACCACCATAGCGAAGGCGCTGAGCTGGCTCGTGCTGCCGTTCACCCACAGGTCGAGGATCGTCGTGGCGACCACCTGCGACTGCTGCGTGTAGAGCAGCGCCGCGATGGATAGCTCGCGCACCGTGATCAGGAAGATGAAGATCCAGCCGCCGAACAGGGCGGGGAACAGCAGCGGCACCACGATCCGCACGAACGTGCGCCACCACGACGCGCCGCTGGTCTGGGCGCTCTCCTCCAGCTCGGGGTGGATCTGCAGGATGCCCGGGTAGCTGTAGCGCATCGCATAGGGCAAAAAGCTCACCGCGAACGCCACGACCAGCAGCCAGATCGTGCCGTAGATCGGGATCGGCAGCGTTAGATACGTCTGCAGGAAGGCCACGCCCAGCACCACGCCGGGGAAGGCCATCGGCACCGAGGCGAGCTGGTCGAGGATGGCGCGGCCGGGGATGCGCGTGCGCGCCATGAGCCAGGCCACCAGCACGCTGAGCGCCACGGCGCCGGTGGCCGCGAACAGCCCCACCAGCAGGCTGTTGCGGAAGCTGGCGAGGAGCGCGGGGCTGCTCAGCACGGCGGCGTAGTGGTCGAGCGTCAGCGCGGTCCAGAAGCTGCCGGCGGTGCTGATCGAGCGCGACACCGAGACGGCGGCCAGCGCCAGGATTGGCAGAAGCTGCACGGCCACCACCAGGAACACCAGCGCGGCGGCCGGGTAGCGCCACGGCCCCAGCTCCTGCACGCGCGGCCGGAAGCCCTTGCCCGTGACGGTGGCGAAGCGGTGGGCGTCGCGGGTGACGCGGCTGTAGAAGTAGAGGCCGATAAGCACCACGCAGAGCGTCAGCACGCCGTAGGCGCTGGCCGTGCCGTAGCGGGGCACGAGCGACTCGCGCACGGCCAGGTAGACCTCGGTGGTGAGCACGCGGATGCCGGCCGGCACGCCGAGCAGCACGGGGATCTCGAACGCCTGGATGGAGCGCACGAAGCTGAGCAGGAGCACGGAGAGGATGGCCGGCAGCGCGAGGCGCAGGGTGATGCTGCGCAGCACGCGGGCCGGCCGGGCGCCGCTCATCGCCGCGGCCTCTTCGAGGGCAGGGTCCATCGAGCGCAGCGGCATGGCCATCAGCAGGAAGACGACCGGCACCCAGAACAGCGTCTCCACCAGCACCATGCCGGCCATCGAGAAGATGTCGAAGGTCGCGCCGTCGCCAAAGACGCGGCGGGCGGCCTCGTTGAGGTAGCCGCTGCGCGGGCCGAGCAGGAAGATCCAGCCGACGACGCGGATGATGCCCGGCACGGCGAAGACGACGAACGTGCTGGCGTAGAGCGCCTGCTTGCCGGGCGCGTCGGTGCGCTCGACGATCCAGGCGAGCACGCCGCCGAGGGCGATGGCGCCGACCGAGCTGAGCAGCGCGAAGACGAGGGTCGCGCCGAGCGAGGAGAGGAGGCTGGGGCTGCCGAGCACGGCGGCGTAGGCGTCGAGGCTGAGCGCGCCGGCGCTGCCGCGCGTGCCGCTCAGGCTGCCGCGCAGCAGGAAAAAGATCGGCGGGCCGATGAGGAACAGCAGGGCCGCCAGCGTGGCGAGGAACAGGCCCTCGGCGAAGCTGGGGGCGCGCAGCCGCTCCAGCCAGCCGACGCGCGCGGGGGTGACTGCGGGTCTGACCTCGACCGTCATGTCCTATACTCTCACCCTGGCTCAGCAAGAAACGTGTGATACGGCTGGCGAGCGCGCCGGTCAGTCCCGGATGGCGCGTCCGCCCGCGCCGGGGTGGCGGCCTGACGGCCGCGGGCGGGCACAAGACCCGCCCCTACGTGCCCCATGCGCGGTTGGCAAGGTGTCAAGGCGCTTGGCGGGCACCAGCAATCCCCCGCGCTGGGGGGGCAATATCATGGGCTGACGAACGACTCGGTCATGCGCTTCTTCCAGGTCTCGTAGGCCTGCTCGTACTGATCGGCCGTCATGCCCTGATCAGGGTACCAGCGGGCGAAACCGGGGTCGGTGCCGGCGAGGCCGAAGTGGTTCTGCCGGAAGACGCTCTGGCCCTCCTCGCCGAGCAGGAACTCGGCGAACAGCGCGGCGGCGTTCGGGTGCGGCGCGCGCGCGGTGATCGCCACCGCGCCGGCGTTGGCCGTGACGGGCACGAGCGGCACCCACTCCACCGGGGAGCCTTTGTCCTTGGCGATCTCGACCTCGGCCTTGAAGATCGTCGGCGAGGCGGCCACCTCGCCCTTGGCCACGAGGTCGAGCAGCGCGGTGCCGCTGATCATCTGGATCTTGATGTTCTGCTGGGCGATCTGGCCGAACCGGTCGGGCGGCTGCTGGGTGGTCAGGAAGCCGACCCAGTTCACGCCGGTCGTCGTGCCGGCGATGGCCATCTGGTTCTTGAGCGCGGGCGCGGTGAGGCCGGCGACGTCCTTCGGCACGGCGCTCGCGGGCAGCAGGTTCGTGTTGTAGCCGAAGCTGATGTAATGCTCGCGGTCCACGGCCCAGTAGAGGTTCGGGCCGCTGCCGGGCTCCTTGGCGGCCGCGGGATAGCTCGCGGCGTTCGGCAGATAGTACTCGGCCAGCAGGCCGGCTTCCTTCAGGATGCGGAGCGTGGGGGTGGGCATCTCCAGCACGTCGGCCGTGCCGCGCCCGGCGCGGGACTCCTCGGTGACCTTGGTGATGATGTCGTTGTCGGCGGCGCGGAAGAGGTCCACCTTGAGCGGCGGGTACTTGGCCTCGAAGCGCTGGGCGAGGTCCTGCGCGACGCCGATGGTGAGCGAGGTGTACCAGGAGAGCGCGGCCTCCTGCTGCGCGGCGGCGCCGAGCTTCTGCTGCCGGTCGGCGCCGGTATAGGTGAGCGGGCTGGCGCCCTGGCCCTGGCCGCCGCTCGCGGCCGTAACGCCGCCGCCCGTGGGCTGGCTGCCGGGCGCCCCCGCGCCGCCGCTGGCCGCGGGGCTGCCGCACGCCGCGAGCAGGATCAGCAGGGCCACCATGCCGCCAAGCGCGCGGCTCCCCGCCCGCCGCGCGCGCCTCACCGCCTGCACCATTGGCTCCGTCCTTCCGCGGCGGCGCCGGGCGGCGCCGCCGCGCCCGCTCGCGTCCCGCGCACGTTTGTTTCATCAATCCCGGGAGTGTAGACTCGCCCCGACGGGAAAGTCAATTGCGACGGTACGGCGGCGATGCCGGTCCCCTGCCGCCGCGCACCGCGAGGCCAGAAATTCGGTTAGACGGTTAACGATGTTATGACAAGGAACGGCGTGACGGGCAGGGCTGCTGGGCAGCGGCGGGGAGGGCCGCGCCGCCGCCCGCTCCTAGAGAGGACGAGTGGGGGAGGCCGGGGCGTCCGGCGGGCTGACGGGCCGGCCGGGCGCGCTAGCCGCCGGGGGTGACGAAGAGGTCGGTGAGCTGCTTCTTCCAGCCCTCGTAGGCCTGCTCGTACTGGTCGGCGGTCTTGCCCTCGTCGGGGTACCAGCGGGGGAAGCCAGGATCGGTGCCGGCCAGGCCGAAGTAGTTGTCCTTGTAGATCTGCTGGCCGGCGGGGCCGAGGAGGAACTGCGCGAACAGCGCGGCGGCGTGGGGATGCGGCGCCTTCGCGACGATGGCCACGGCGCCGGCGTTGGCGGTGACGGGCGCGAGCGGCACCCACTCGATGGGCGCGCCCTCGGCCTGGTTGATCTTCACGCCGGCCTGGGCGACGGTGGGCGAGGCGGCGATCTCGCCCTTCACGACGAGCGTGCGCACGGCCTCGGCGCTGATCATCTGGACCTTCATGTTCTGCTGGGCGAGGCGGGCGAGGTAGTCGGGCGGCTGTGAGGTCTGGACGGAGCCGATGAAGTTCACCCCGGTGCTCGTGCCGGGGATCGCCATCTGGCCCTTGAGCGCGGGCGCGAGCAGGCCGGCGAAGTCGCGCGGCACGGCACTCGCGGGCAGCAGGTTGGTGTTGTAGGCGAAGCTGTAGTAGTGCTCGCGATCGACGGCCCAGTAGAGGTTCGGGCCGCTGCCGGGCTCCTTGGCGGCCGCGGGGTAGCTCGCGGCGTTCGGCAGGTAGTACTCGGCGAAGTGGCCGGCCTCCTTCATCACCTTCAGGCCGGGCACGGTAGTCTCGATCACGTCCACGGTGGTGCGGCCGGCGCGGCCCTCCTCGGTGACCTTGGTGATGATTGTGCTGTCGTCGGTGCGGGTGAGGTCCACTTTGACGCCGGGATACTGGGCCTCGAAGGCCTGGGCGAGCGCCTGGACGACGCTGAGGGTGCCGGAGGTGTACCAGGTGAGAGCGGCCTCGCGCTCGGCGCCGTCGCGCAGCACCTGCTCGCGGTCGGCGCCCGTATAGGTGAGCGGGCTTATGAGCGTGCCATTGGCAGCGCTCGCGCCGCCCGCCGCAGCACCGCTGGCGCTGGCCGCGCCGCCACCGGGGCCGCTCGCGCCACCGCTCGGCGTCGGCCCACCACATGCCGCGAGCAGGAGGCAGAGGCCGATGCCCACGGTGACAATGGGCAGCCCGCGCCGCCCGAGCCCCGCGGACCGTGTACTCATGGCCACTCCCGCCGCACCGGCGCGGCCGTGCGCTCGTCCGCCGCACGCGCGGCCGCTCTGTGGCCAGTGTAGTAGCGGCGGCGGGGCCTGTCAAAGAGCGTGTTCTTGGCCGGGAAGAATGTCCGCCTGAGTGGTCAGGAAGCATGTCCGCTGCGGTCGACGCATCCTCGTCCTGCGAAGGAGGACGGCGATGCGGTGGACGGAGCAGTAGATCGGCGAACGGGTACAGGTGATTCGGTTAGTGCAGCAGGGAGTGCTGACGCAGCGGCTCGGCGCCGAGCAGTTGGTGCTGTCAATCCGGCAGATCCGCCTGGTTACTGCCCAGCCCGCGCCGAGCGACCTAACGATATGCGACCGCCGGCATGGTACAAGTGATCCCGCGGGCCTGGAGGGTCTGCTCGAAGTCGCGGCGGATCTGCGGGTCCTCGTCCTCGTAGTCGATGAGGGTGCCGCCCTCGCGGTCGCTCACCATGCCGATCCACTGGTCGCCGTCGTAGAGGTCGTGGACGCCGAGCGGCAGCTTGGCCCCGTAGACGGCGATGTGCCGCGCCGGCGTCGAGCCGGCGTTGAAGTGCTGGTGGTAGTAGGCATTGGGCGGGCTGTAGATGCTGTGCTGGCGCCATGCCACACGGATGACCTCGTCGCCGCGGCCGCTGGCGTAGGGCCGCGGGCCGAGCGCGGAGTCCCAGGCGAGCACGTAGCCCTCGCCGTCCAGGCCGAGCAGGATGGCGCCGGGGCCATGGTAATGCGCCTTGTGGTAGCGGCCGGCCGGCCAGGCGGAGATGTGGCCGTGCGGGAAGCTGTCGCCCATGCGGTAGTTGGTGAGCTGGCCGCCCGCCACCTTCTGCTCCAGGTCGTTCAGGCTCGCCGCGTGGACATCGGGAATGAAGTTCGTGTGCCAGACGGTCTGGCCGACGCGGCCCTCCTTGGTGCGCAGGTCGCTGGAGCGAAAGTAACTGCCATTGTCGGCGTAAAGATCAGCGAATTCGTAGTCGCTGTTGAAGACAAAGTCGAGGTCGCGCAGCGCGTTGATCACCTCGGGCGCCGTGGTGACGGCCATGAAGATCACCGGCTCGTGGCCGGCGTTGAACAGGCGGTGCGTGCAGTTGCGGGGGAAGGCGAAGACGCTGCCCGCGCCCCACTCGAAGGTCAGCTTCTCGCCCGCGCCCTGCCACACCTGGGTCACGCCGCGGCCCTCGAGCACGAAGATCTCCTCTTCGTAGAGGTGCCGTTCAGGCTCCAGGGCGCCGCCGCCTGGGATCTCGGCTACGTAGATGCCGCGCTGCGACTGGAACGTGCCGCGTAGCTGGATGAAGGTGCCCAGCCCGCCGATGCGGCCCCAGGGCGCGCGCGGCAGCGCCGTCACGTCCTCCACACCCACGACCGCCTGGTGCACGGGAACGCCCTCGCGCTCCATGAAGCGATCGTAGGGGAACGCGTTTCCCTCTTTCGCATACGGTCGCATCTTCGCCACTCCTAATGCGGGCAGGCTCTCGCCCGCCCGGGCTCGCTGCGGGGAGCTAGCGGCGCGTCGCCAGTGGGCGGGGCTGCCGCGCTCAGACGCGTGCGGCCCCGGTGGCCCGGCCGCCGACGAGCAGGGCAAACACGGCCACGACGCTCATGGCCAGCACCAGGATCACCGCCGCGGCGGCCGCGTAGCTCAAGAGGCCGCCCTGCCACAGAATCCAGACGGCGACGGCAAACACGCGGTTGTTGGTGCCAGCCAGGAACAGCGCCATGCTGACCTCGCGGGCCGCGAGCAGCGCCGTCCAGAGCAGGCCGAAGATCAGCGAGTCGCGGACCAGCGGCAGGGTGATCCAGGCGAACAGCGTGCGGTTCTGCGCGCCGGCCACGCGCGCTGCCTCCTCGAGATCGGGGCTCATCTGCAGCAACGCCGCGTTCATGATCCGCGTGCCGCCGGCCAGAAACGCGATCACCTGGGCAATGATGATGATCACGATCGTGCCGATCAGCGGCAGGACGGACGACACGACCAGCCCGAACATCAGGACGGCGAAAGCGATCGCCACGTGGGGGATGGCGTGCGGCAGCATCGCGAGCAGGTCCATCAGCTTGCGGATGCGCAGCCGGCTGCGGACGACCACGTAGCTGGTGGAGAAGCTGAAGGTCACGACCAGCAGCGGCACTATTGCCAGCAGGATGAGCGTGTTGACGAACGGCCCGACCCCGCCCACCGAGCTGAGCAAGCCGTTGTAGTTCCGCCAGGTCAGCGAGGATAGCGCCTGCAAGGAGGGCGGCTGATAGAACGGCAGGAGCGAGTTCCAGAGCAGCACGAGCAGCGGCAGCACCACGCCGAGCAGGAGGAACGCCCAGACGAAGAGGGTGCCGAACACCTTGCCCGCGGGCGACAGCGGCCAGACGTGTCCCGGCCGGTTCATGGCACTGATCGTGGCGTACTGCGACGACCGGCCGAGCACCCGGTAGTAGAAGTAGAGGCCGACCAGCCCCGCCAGGGAGACGATGACGCCGTACACGCCCGCCGCGCCGTAGGCCGGCGTGTTGGCGCCGGCGGGGTGGGCGGCGTAGAACAGCTCCGTGGCGAGCACGGCCTGGTCGCCCGTGGCGGCGCCGAGCAGCGCGGGCACCTCGAAGATCGACAGGGCACTCATGCCCGTGTAGATCATGCCGCCCAGGATCGCCGGCCACATCAGCGGCACGACGATGTAGCGCAGCCGCTGCGGGCCGCTCGCGCCGGCCACGGCGCCGGCCTCCAGGAAGGCCCCGCCGAGCGAGCGGATCGGGCCGGCCAGCAGCAGGAACAACGGCGAGGTGAGCACGATGCCCAGCACCCAGCCCATCCCCACGGGGTTCTGCACGTCGATGGGGATGGTCGGCACCCCGAGGAACCCCGCCAGGGCCTGATTGAGCAGCCCGCTGCGCGGATTGATGATGAGCGTCCAGCCCATGGCGGTGATGAAGCCCGGAATGGCGATTTTCGCCGCGATCAGCATCGAGTAGACGCGCCGCCACGGCAGGGAGGTCGCGTTCAGCAGCCAGGCCAGCGGGATGGCGAAGCCGGCGCTCACGACGACCGTGGTGAGCGCCACGACGATCGTGTTGGGGATCACCGTCGTGAGCACGTAGGGGCGCAGGAGGGCGGTCCAGTTGCGCAGGGTGAATTCGGGGCTGGTGGGGAGCGCGGCCACGAAGGTCATGTAGAGGATGAAGCCGGCGACGCCGACCACGCCGGCGAGCGCCACCCAGGAGATGAGGGCGGGGCCGGCGAACGGCCCGAGCGCGCGCCGCCAGGCGCCGAGCCGACGTGGGATCACGTCCAGGCCCGCCGCCGGCTGCCGCGCGTCCCACCGAAGCGTGACTCTACTCATGGCTATCCCCTGCTAGCCGCGGCGGGTGAGCGCTTTCGTCAGGCGGTCGACGTAGGCTTCGCCCTCCGGCGTGTCGAACCACTCCGCGAGCGCTTGGCCCTCAGGCGTGCTGAAATAGTCGACCACTTTGGTCTTGGAGTCCGCGATGGATTGGCGGATCTGGTCGTCTATCGCCGTGTGCCCGGTCTTGATGTTTACCGCGACGTACGCGGGCCCCCAGGCGGCGCGCCCCTCGTCGGTCGACATGTGGATGGCGAATAGCGTGGCCGCGGCCGGGTGCCGGGCGCGCTGCGGGATCACGTAGTACTGCCGGTTCAGCCCCGTGAAGTCGGAGAACCAGGTGAAGTCCACGGGCACGTTGGCGCCCAGCGACTTCTGCGTGAAGTAGTCGCCGAGGTTGTCCTGCTGGAAGGCGATCTGCCGCGCCAGGATCTGCTGCGCGCCCTGCGCGTAGGTGGCGACGCCGCTCGCGTTTTGGCCGATCTGGGCGATGGTGTCGAGCCAGCGCTCCTTGCCGTAGACGAGCGCGCCCATGTTGTAAGTGGTGGCCCACGGCGGCACGGCAAACTTGCCCTTGTAGCGGGGGTCGGCGAGGTCGAGATACGTCTTGGGCAGTTGGTCTTTCGGCATCACCTCGGGATTGAACAGGATGATCTTCAGGCGGTCGTCGAAGTGGATGCCGTAGCCGGCGAGCGGCCCCGGGCTGCGGTCTTCCGCTTTCACCGTGCCATCGGCCACCAGTGGGTCGATCGCCGCCAGCAGCTCTTGCCAGTTGGCCATCGGCTGCAGCATGCCGTCCTTGAGGCGCGGCAGCACCTCGGTATCGTCCTGGCCGAGCATCGCGTCGAACGTCGGCGTGCCGCCCGCGGCGACCGTCGTCTCCATGTTGGCCCAGATCTGGGGCTGCTGGCCGGCGCTGATGTTCACGGCGATGTTCAAGCCCAGCGGCGCGAAGCGGTTCACGAAGGCGTCGCGGATCGCCCCCGCGGCCGGCATGGCGCTGTCGGTGACCTCTGCCTCCAGTGCGCCCTCCTGGTTGGCGCGCGCGATCAGGTCGCGCAGCAATCGCTCCCGCTCGGGCGTGAGCGCGGGCGCCGCCGCTTTGGGGGCGCTGCCGGCCCCGCCGGCCGCCGGGTTAGCCGCGCCCCCGGGGCCGCACGCGCTGACCAGGACCAGGACGACGAGGGCTGCGACCTGCTTGGCGATACCCATGGCTGCTCGTCCTCCATACTCTGCCGGGGTGCGGCCTGTACCGCGTCGAGCGTGATCCGCAACGAGTTGGCCCCTGCCGGCGCACTGCTGCTGAAAGACCGTTATCCCGCCCAGAGCGTGGCGGTGTCCGGGCGGAACGTGACTGACACGGCGGCGCCCTCGCCCAGCGGCTCCAGGCCCGAGCCGTAGGCGAGGATCGTGCCCTGGCCGTCGACCTGGACCTGGTACTCCATGCGATCGCCCGAGAACAGCGCCGCGGCGACGACCCCGCGCAGGCCCCCCGCCGGCGGGCCGGCGGCGCCCAGCGCTCGGAGCTGGATGCTCTCTGGCCGCACGGCGACGCGCACGGGCTGGTCCGCCCGCCAGCGGCCGGCGCACGTGTGATCCGCTAGGGTCACCTGCTCCGTGGTGCCCTCCAGCCCCACGATGACCGCGCCGCCCGGCGCGGCTTGCAGGACCCGGCCGCGGAACAGCGCCACCTTGCCGATGAAGTCGCGCGCGAACTCGTTCCCGGGCTGGTAGTACAGGTCGCGGGGCTGGCCCTCCTGCTCGACGCGGCCCGCGTTCATCAGCACGACGCGATCGGAGAGATTCAGCGCCTCCGTCTGGTCGTGGGTCACGAACAGCACGGCGATGTTGAGCCGCTTCTGGAGCAGCTTCAGCTCCACGCGCATCTGCTCGCGCAGCTTCGCGTCGAGGTTGCTGAACGGCTCGTCGAGCAGCAGCAGGCGGGGATTGGTGACCAGGGCGCGGGCGAGGGCCACGCGCTGCTGCTGGCCGCCGCTGAGGTGCGGCGACGGCCGCTGTTCTAGCCCGGCCAGCCCCACTAGCTCGAGCACCTCCGCTACCCGCTCGCGAATCTCCGCGCCGGGCCGGTGGCGCACCTTCAGCGGGAAGCCCACGTTCTCCCCGACCGTCATGTGCGGCCAGATCGCGTAGGACTGGAACACCATGCCGACCTCGCGCTTCTCGGCCGGCACCACCAGCCCTTTGCTGACGACGGCGATCTCCGTGCTGCCGAAGTAGATGCTGCCGGCGTCGGGCATCTCCAGGCCGGCCACCATGCGGAGGGTGGTCGTCTTGCCGCAGCCGCTCGGGCCGAGCAGCGTAAGCACTTCGCCTTCTGCGACCTCGATGGAGAGGTCGTCCACGGCGGGCACGGTGCTGCCCGGATAGGTCTTCGAAACGTGCTCCAGCCGTACGGCGCTGGGCCGATGGCCGCGCGCGCCGGCCGTGCCGACACTGCTGGCGGCCTCTCGCGAGGCGACCAGAGCAGGGGGCCCGCCGAGGGCGCCGGGAGCGTAGTCGGACGGGGCTCCCGCGCGCGCGGTTGCACCGGCATGGTGCGTGAGGTCGTTCATCTGCCTATCTCGACACCGCGACTCATGCGGCTTTCGCAGGGGCGGGCCGCAGCGAGTTAACCGACACTCTAGCAGGCTCGCGCCATGGCCACAATTGTTGATTCTGCATAACGATCATTCGTCGAGGACATGTTCTTTGCCGAACCAATGCATCAGGAAGCTACGAAACCGGCACGCGATTGGCGAGAGAGGAGCGTTCGAGCGGCGAATCAGGTAGTACGGCGCGGCCAGCGTCGGCTCGTCCAGCCGCAGCGCGAGCAACTGCCCGCTGGCCAGCTCGTCGCGCAGCGCCGACTCGACGGACACGCCTACGCCGCCGCCGGCGCACACCAGGCGCTTGACGCCCTCCGGCGCGCGCAGGTCAATTGGGCGGTCCACGGTAAAGCCGCGGCGGCTCAGCTCCTCGAACAGCGGAATCCAGTACGGGTCGCTGAACGAGCCGATGACCGGCTGCTTCCGGAGATCGGGCCAGTGCAGCGTGTCCCGCCGGGCCAGCGGCGAGCTGGGCGCCACGAAGAACACGATCGGATCGTCATAGAGCGGCTCCTGCAGCAGGCCCTCGGTGCGGAAGGCCGGCGGCCCGACGCCCAGATCATACGCCTCGTGCAAGAACGCCTCGGAGAGCCCGCCGACCGGCATCACGCGGAGCGCCACCCGCGCGTCCGGCACCCGCTGCCAGAACTCCCCGATCGCGGCCGGGAGCGCGTAGTTTCCCGGCAGGTAGGTGGTGATCAGCCGCAGCGGCCCGCTCTTGGCGCTCCGCATGTGCTCCAACCGCTGGTCGATCTCGCCGAGCTGCGCCACGACTCGCTGCGCCATCTGCGCGAGCTCCAGCCCGGCCGACGTGAGGGCCAGGCGATGGCCCTGCCGCTGGGCGAGCTGGATACCGGCCTTCTTCTCGGCCCCGTGGAGGATGCGGCTGATGGATGGCTGGCCCAGCACGAGGTCCTGGCCGATGCTCGCCAGCGTCTTGCCCTGGGCGAGGCCGCTCAGCACCTGTAGCTCCACCAGCGAGAAGGGCATACTCAGCGATCCAGCGCGGCGGCGGCTACTCGCCCCGCGTGTAGGCGGGCGTGCGCGCCGCGCCCTCGGGCACATCGAACCACTCTTGCCGTTCGTCGAGGTAGCTGAACATCGTCCGCTCTGTGGTGGCCGTCGGCGCGGCGCCAGCGTCCACGTACTGGTCGAGCGGCAGCTCGATCCGCTGCTCGGCGGGGTCGCGGATCACGCCGAGCGGGTCGTGGCCCTGCTGCACGCGCTCGATCTGCTCGCGCAGCATCTGCCGGAACAGGATGATGCCGCGGTCGGAGGCGCCCAGGTGCTCTTTCGCGCGGTCCATGATCCGCCCCTGCGTCTCCCAGGCCATGCGGTCCTGCGCCCAGATCGTCTCCAGCGAGTGGCGGCCGTCCGGCCGGTACTGGGGCGGATGGTCCTCGATCACCTCGCGCGCGTCGGCCCTCGCTGGCGGGCTGGGATCGAAGCGGGCGGCAAACACGTGCGTCCGCGTGTCGTCCAGCGGCACGCGCCAGTGCATCGTGTAGCCAAAGCGCAGAATGTTCGGGAAGATCAGCAGGTTCCCGACCTCCAGCGCCCGCGGCCATTGCGCCGTCTCGGCATACTCCCATGCTTTGATGAGGCCGCGCTCAAACGGCTGGAAGCCGAAGCGCTCGAACGGGCGGTAGAGCCGCAGCGAGGCCCGGTCGCGCTTGCCGTTCTGGTACAGCGCGTGGCCGTGCAGGAAGTACGTGTGGGTCACGTCGGCAGTGTTCTCCTGGATCTGCAGCCAGTTGCAGCGCAGCGGCTCCTGCCGCTGGAGGATGCGCCGCCCCTCTGTCCAGACCAGGAAGTCCCAGTGGGGCAGCAGCGGCGCCGGGGCCGGCCCCATGTAGATGAACACCAGCCCGCCGAGCGCCTGCGCCGGGTAAGCGGCAAGCTTGATGCGGTCCTTGAAAGTGCTGCCCGCCGGCTCGAACGGCTGCTCGATGCACTGGCCGGTTGGGGCGTACTTCCAGCCGTGGTACGGACAGCGCAGCCCGTCGCGCTCCACGAAGCCGTAGGCCAGGGAGGTGCAGCGGTGGGCGCAGTGCTCCTCCAGGCAGGCGTAGCTGTCGTCGGGCAGACGGAAGATGACCAGCTCCTCGCCCATTACCGTGACGGCCTTGCGGGGCTCCGCCGCGGTCAGCTCGCCGACGTAGCAGACGGGCTGCCAGTAGCGGCGCAGCAGCTCCCCGCAGGGCGTGCCGGGGCCCACCTGGGTCAGCAGCGCGTTCTCTTCCGGCGTTAGCATCGCTCGCTCCTCAAGGCCGAGGCCGGACGCGGGCGCCTGGCTTTGCCGTCGCGCTCGCCCCGACCGTCGCGTCGTCCGCTGCCTGCCGAACTGTTCCGGATCGCGCGCGCTCGGCTCGGCTAGCGCCGCCGGATCAGCATCACCCCGTCGCCCATGGTGAGCAGCACGTTCAGCACGCGCGGGTCGCGCTGCACGTGCTCGTTGAACGAGGTAACGCCCTGGTCCTCGTCGTTCTCCGGAGCCAGCACGCGCCCGCGCCACAGCACGTTATCGGCGACGATAAGGCCGTTCGGCGCGAGCAGCGGCAGCGCCGCCTCATAGTAATTGATGTAGTTCTCCTTGTCCGCGTCGATGAAGACGAGGTCAATGGGGCCTTCGAGGCTCCGCAGCGTCTCGACGCCAGGCCCCTCGCGCAGCGTGATCTTGTGGCCGTCGGGGCTGCGCGCGAAGAAGCCCCGCGCGATCGCGATGCACTCGGGGTCCACCTCGCAAGTGATAAGCTCGCCGTCGTTGGGCAGCGCCGCGGCCATCATGAGCGCGCCGAAGCCGGTGAACGTGCCCAGCTCGACGATGCGGCGGGCGCCGATCGAGAGCGCGAGCACATGGAGGAACCAACCCTCGATGGGCCCCGAGGCCCACGAGGCGCGGCGACCCATCCGCTCGCGCGTCGCGGCGAGCACCTCTTCCGCGAGGGGCGGCAGGGGCTTGGTGTGGGCGCGGGCGTAATCCGCAATGCCCTCGGGCAGCAAGCGCGCGCTACGCATGGAACGACTCCCGTGCAGGTGGATACTGATGGCGACGGTTCACGGCGACGCCACCGGCCTCGCGGCGGGCTCCGGGCGGTCGTCGAGCCAGGCGGCCTGGTCGGGCCGGAAGCGCGCGTGGCAGTACGGACAGAACAGCGCCACGCCGGCGTGCCGCAGCTCGTCGTAGTTGCAGTAGAACCGGCCGTGGCAGGTGGGGCACTCGACCCAGAAGACCCGCTCCATTGCTCAGGGCACCTCCAACGCCGCTTCGCTGCTCACATACTCGTCGAGCCGCACCCGCGCCATCACGTCCGCGGGCAGGGACAGCCGCGCGCCGAACGGGAACTCGCGCGGGCGGGTGGCATCGATTACCAGCTTGGTCGTGCCCCAGTTGGTGGTGCCGAAGCCGGAGCGCGGGACGAAGCTCGGGAACTGGCGCTCCTCGCCCTGGAACGGCTGGAAGCTGCGCCGCGGGTCGGTGTAAGTGTGCATCGCCCAGAGCACCTGGTCCTCGTCGAACACGTCGATCTCGTCATCCACCACGACCACCATCTGCATGCCGAAGGTCAGCGCGGCGTACACTGCCTGGGCGATGGCGTCCACCTGGCCTGGCTCCGGGTCGCGCACGGAGATGTAGACCGCGCGCATGCCGGAGCCGGAGGTGGGGACGTGGATGGCGCCGAGGTTCGGGAACTGTGGCCGCAGGACGTCCTCCAGCATGGCCTCGCGCAAGATCGCGTGGAAGCCGAGGTAGCCGTCGCGGAACCCCGAGAAGATGTCCTGCAGGATGGCGCCATGGCGGAAGGTGATTGCCTTCACGTCGAACAGCGGCCGCAGGCACTGGGCCTGGTACAGCCCCGTCACCTCGCCGAACGGGTCGCAGACGTCGCGCTGGCCGGGCGGGATCTCGCCCTCGATCACCAGCTCGGCGTCGGCCGGCACCAGGAAGCGGTCGCCCCAGGTGACCGACGGCGTCAGCCGCAGCGGCTCCCCCAGGAATGGTCCGAGGTGCTCGTAGTCGTTCGTGCCCGACGGGTTGCGCGCCATGACCCCGAGGTGGAACGCCGGGTGGTGGCCGAGCACGTTCACGATGGGCGCCGGCTCGTCGCGGTCCTCGTACTCCTTCAGGATGCGGCTCAGGTCGCGCGTGTGGATGCTCACGACCATCTGCCGCGGGTCCCATTTGTAGAAGGTCTTGGCGAAGGAGACGTCGTACCAGCCCTCGTGCGAGCGCATGACGTGGCTCATGGTGAGCACCGGACCGTAGTCCATGGCCCAGTGGCGCACGATGGGCAGGCGGCCCACGTCGGCGGCGTCCCCCTGCCAGACGGTCTCGTGGACGGGCGCGTCGGGCGCGGCGACTTGCTCCGGCTCCAGCCGCCCGTGCGCGGCGCGCTGGTAGGCCAGGCTGACCTCGCGGTAGGGCGTGGCGGGGCCCACGCCGAGCATCAGCCCGCAGCGGGCGCGCGTGGCGTAGACATTGCTGAGGATCGGGAAAGGGCTCGGCTGGCCATACTGGTCGGTGGGGTTGCGGAAGAGCACGGCCGGGTAGCGGCGGCGCTCGTCGAGCTGCTTGAGGAGCGCCGTCACCTCGAACTCGTGCGGCCGCACGGGCCGGTCGATCTCGAGGAGATCGCCCGCCTGCGCGCGCAACGCGGCCAGGAAGCTGCGCAGATCGTTGGGCATCCGCTGCACCCCCGTGTGTTAGCTGGTCAGGAAGGCCGTCACGACGCGGGCGAACTCGTCCGGGTGCTCGTAGCAGACGAAGTGGCCCGAGCGGTCGCCCCACACGTAAGCGCGGCTGTTTGGGATCAGCCGCAGCGCGTCCAGCACGCCCTCGACCGGGATCACCCCGTCCGCCTCGCCCCAGGTGACGAGCACGTCGGTCTGGAGCTTCGGTAGGTCAGGGACAACGTCGCTGCTCGAGCGCCCGGAGAACTCGCGCCGGCTCTCCAGGTGGCCGGGGATCTGCGCGGCCCGGAAGCGCGCGTCGATGAACGAGTCGGGCCGCAGCTCCGGCCGCGGGATGAAGTACTCCATCATCCGCACCATGTTCTCGCGCGTGGGGTTGTTGGCGTAGGTGACGAGCGACTTGAGCCCGTCCGTCTCCGGCCCGTGGACCGGCGACCAGGCCTGGATGACGATCCGGCCCACGCGGTCGGGATACTCGATGCCGAAGCGGATGGCGGTGGCGCTGAACGCCGACGAGCCGTACAGGTGCGCGCGCTCGATGCCGAGCTGGTCCATGAGCCCGAGCTGGAGCTTCGCGCAGAAGAAGTCCATCGGCACGCCTTCGCGGCTCACGAGCTTCTGGGACTCGCCGAAGCCCGGCATGTCCATGAGGATCACGCGGAAGCGCTCGGCCAGGGTGTCGAAGGACCAGCGGGTGTTGTCCCAGGCGTTGGCGCCGGGGCCGCCGCCGTGCGTGCAGATGAGCGCCGGGCCGCTGCCGGCCTCGTTGTAGTGGATCTGGATGCCGTTCACTTCCGTGAAGCGGTCCGTCTGCTCCTTGGTCAGTGCCATCGGGGCGTCCTCCCGTGCGTTCTCGCTCAGATACCGCGCCGGCCAAGCTGCTGGCTGCGGTTGCAGCGCAGGTCCAGCCGCCGCCGTGAACGGCGGGCCACAGTTACGTCTCCAGGCCCGCCATTCACGGCGGCGATGTTGAGACCAATCGCGGCCACGTGCTCAGGGCCGCCAGGAGGTGGCCGTGCCGCTCGCGACCGGCGGCCGGTCGGCGCTGGCGATGCCGGCGGCGGCCCCCGTCGCCACGTCGAACCACTCCAGCCGCTCGTCGAAGTAGTCATACATCGGCTGCCCGACCTTCTGCATGCCGACGCTCTTCGCGAACTGCTCGGGCGTCATCTGCATCGCGTCCACGTCGATGAGCCAGCCTGGCAGCTCGATGAGCTGGTTGCGGGCCGGGTCGCGCGCCAGGGCGATGGGCTCCAGGCCGCGCTGGACGCGCTCGATCTGCTCGCGGAGTATCTGCCGGAACAGGACGATGCCGCGATCCGAGGCGCCCAGGTGCTCGGTGCCGCGGTCCATGATCGGCCCTTGCGTCTCCCAGGCCATGCGGTCCTGCGCCCAGAACGTGTCGAGCAGGTGCTCGCCGTCGGGCAGCCGCTGCGGCGGATGCTGCTCGATGGGCGGGTTCTCCAGCTCCTCGGGCGAGGCGGGCGCGCCAGGCAGGAAGCCGGCCCAGAGCACCTCGGTGTGCGTGTCGTCGATCGGCACGCGCCAGTGCATCGCGTGCCAGGGATACTCGATGCTGCGCAGGATGTTCGGGAACACCAACGGCATGCCCCCGCCGCGCTCGGCCGGGAAGGTGGGGCCCTTGGCGTACTGCCAGCTCTTCAGCAGGCCCCACTCGAAGGGCTGGAAGCCGTAGCGCTCGAACGGGCGGTACAGCCGCTCGATGCCGCGGTCCCACACGCCGCGGGTGTACAGCATGTGCGAGTGGAGGAAGTACAGGTGCGTCAGGTCGGCGGTGTTCTCCTGGATCTGCAGCCAGTTGCAGTCCAGCACCTCCTGGCGCATCAGCTTGCGCTGCCCATCGGTCCAGGCCAGCACGTCCCAGCGGGGGAGCAGCGGCGCGGGGGGCGGCCCCATGTAGACGAACAGGATGCCGCCCAGCCGCTCCACCGGATAGGCCCGCTGGCGCACGCGCTCCTTGTAAGTGCTGCCGGCTGGCTCGAACGGCTGCTCCAGGCACTGCCCGTCGGTCGTCGCGAACTTCCAGCCGTGGTAGGCGCAGCGGATGCCGCAGTCCTCCACGAACCCGTAGTACAGCGAGACGCCGCGGTGCGCGCAGTGCTCGGCGACGCAGCCATAGTTGCCCTGCCGGTCACGGAAGATCACCAGCTCCTCGCCCATGATCTTCACGCGCCGGGCGGGCTTCGCGTCGGTCAGCTCGCCGGCGAAGCAGGTCGGCTGCCAGTAGCGGCGCAGCAGCTCGCCACACGGCGTGCCTGGCCCCGTCTGCGTGAGTAGCGCGTTCTCTTCCTGGCTCAGCATCGGTGTGCTCCTGGGCTCCCCGGCACGCGGCCGCTACCGGCCGCGCGGCCTGTCGTCAAATCGGGTCGCTCATCGCCCTGGCGGCCGACCGCGCCGCTGTGCGGCGCGACGGCGCGGCTCAACGCTTCGGCCACTCGTACCGCATCCGCGCGGGGTCGGGCGCGCCGATCGTGATCGGGGCGTCATCCGGGTAGTCGTGACAGACGATCTCCAGGTGGTTGCCGTCCGGGTCGTCGAAGTAGATCGAGGCGGTGCCCGGCGGGCCCTGGCGGACCGGCCCGCTGTGCCCCACGCCGTGCGCCGTGAGCAGCCGCGCGCACTCCAGGAACTCCTCCGTGGGCACGTCGAAGGCAAAGTGCGGGTGCGGCAGCTCGCGCGCGCCGGCCGGCGGCTCCTGCGGGAAGAGGTCGATGCGCGGCGCCTGCCCCAACTGGATCGAGATGTGGGTTGCCCGGCGCGGGTCGGTCTTTGCTAGCTCGGGATCGGTGCGCCGGCGCGTCACCTTCGCCCCGAGCACCTGCGTGTAGAACTGCTCCGCGCGCTCCACGTCGGCCACGGGCCAGGCTAGGTGGTGCAGCTCGCGGATCCGGTCGGCGATCGTTTCGTATGTCATGGGCGCTCCTGCTCCGGTACCGGCCGCGGCCGGGCGCGGCGGGTCAGCGCCCCGCCACGGGTTGGGCGCTCGACCGCGGCGGGAAGATGGCGAAGCACTTGGTGGAGTTGAAGATGTACGTCTCGGCCAGATCGGTATAAGCCGGCTGCTGGCCGGCCTCGGCCATCGCCCCCGCCAGGCAGACCCAGTTCAGGAACTCGTGCTGGCCGCAGTCCTCCAGCTCGTGGATGTCCAGGCGCGCCCACTCCGCGAAGCGCCCCTGCTGCAGCTCCGCGTAGCGCGCCCGGTCGGTCTCGACGTCGGGGTAGAGCCGCTGGTGCTTCACGGTGAGCGACCCGTGCGACCAGCTCGACGACGCCACCAGCGCGACGCGCCAGGGGCTCGCCGCGAAGAAGCGCGCCGTCGCGCGGCCGATCTCGAAGCAGCGCCGTGGGCTGGGCGCCGGCGGCGACAGCTCGCCGATCCCTTCGCCGACGATGTTGGCGGAGGTGGTCATGAGCTGGTTGCCATAGCAGTTCACGTGGAACGGCACCAGCGGGTAGTCGAAGCCGCGCCGATCGTAGTCCAGGTAGAGGAGGGCGTTGGCGAAGGAGTGCGAGATGCCGCGTGGGTGCTTGGTCTGGTAAGCGTAGGCCACGTCGAAGCCGTCCGCCAGCAGCGCCCGCGTCAGCTCGTTCGCGGCCTGGCGATGGCCGGGCACGCGGATGGTGGTGTCGGGCGGCAGATCCCAGACGTTGGCGCTGGTGCGGAAGGCCTGGCGCTCCCCGTCGGCAAGCGGCTGGCAGGTGGCCTCGTCCAGGATGAACACGCAGAAGGCGGGGATGCAGTCCTTGCGGAAGTTCTCGTACTGGTCGTCGCCCCACATGACGACCAGGTCCGGGGCGAACTCGTCGAGCGCCTGGCGCAGGCGGCGGTAGCCGGCGACGAGCTGCGCCTGGTGGGCGCGGGCGGCGGATTGCCCCTCGTCGGCGCCCCACTCGGCCTGCATGGCGGCGGGCCAGCGGCGGTGGTCCGCGAACAGGTCGGCGGCCAGGCGCCCCCGCTCCACCTGGGTGCGCAGGTGGCGCGGCCAGTATTCGACCGGCACGATCGGCCCCGGGTAATGACTCAGGCCCAGCCCGAGCAGCTCGCCCATCACCCACCTCCCTGGGGACCATCCCGCCTGGCACGTCTCGGTCGGCCGGCTGCCATCCACGGCTGCGCACCGCCTGGATTCAGCGGCGAGCCGCCGGAAAGCCCCAGCTTACCCCACGGCAGGCCACCGGCGCGAACACGGGCAGTCTTATCACCGCGAGTCTGCCGCGTGTGGCGCCAGTGTAGCCCTCGCGGCGCATGCGCGCCAGCTCATCGCGCCAGGGAATCACAGCGAGTCTGTCGCCTGTGGCGCCAGTGTAGCAGGGCGCGAAGATACCAGCAATTGTCAATCTGGCATTGTGGACATTCGCCAACGGAATGTTACGTGCCGACTCGGTGCGCCGTGAGCGACCGGTGGCAGGCAAGCAGCAGCGCCGCGATCCCCACCCCGCCAGGCCTCCGCACAGAAGCTGGCCGCCCCCTGGATCGCCAGCCAGTGGCCGGGGCCGGTGTGCCGTGGTATGCTTGGCGGCGCGTCGGCCGCTTGCCACGCGCGGCGCGGGAGGGATGACGGATGGCGGACACGGATGCGGTCGTGCAGCGGCTCCTGGAACAGAAGGCGCGCACGCAGCGCGCCTGGGTCAACGGGGAGGTCTCGCCGGAGATATTTGGCCAGCGCCAGGACGTCACGCTGCTCAACCCCTTTGGCGGGTATAGCGGGCGTGGCCGGGGCGGCGTGCAGACGGTGCAGCAGGACGCCATCGCCCACTTCGCGGGCGGCGCCAGCGAGGTGGAGAGCGAGCTGCTGCACGCCATCGTCTCGGACGACCTGGCCGTGTTAGTGATGATCGAGCGGTCGCGAGTGCGCCTGAAGGGCTACGACGAGCCGCAGCCCTGGTTGCTGCGCGTCACGCAGGTGTTCCAGCGCGAGGGCGACGAGTGGCGCTCGGTCCACCGCCACGCCGATCCGCTGCTGCGCCCGCTCGCGCTCGACGAGGTGCTGGGGCTGATGGGCGCGCCAGGGAGCGAGGCGTAGAGCGCGTCCGCGGCGTGGTGCGCTGGCGGCGCCCAGGCTGCCGCGCGCCCCGAGCGCGGCGACCGGCAGGAGGAAGCATGGCGGGCGTGTGCTGGCTCGCGGGGATGGGCCTGCTGCTGCTTGGCGCGTGCGCCAGCGGCGCGCCGCCCGCGGCGCCGGCCGCTCCAGCGCCGGCCGCGGCGACCGTGGCCACGGCCGCGCCGAGCCCGCCCGCGCCGCGTGCCCACCTATCCCTCGTCTACAGCACGCAGAGCGCCGGGAACAGTCCCTGGCAGCTCGCGCAGGACCAGGGGATCTGGCAGCAAAACGGGCTGGACGTGGAGATGGCCTACGCGCCCGCCAACATCGTGCCCACCGCGCTCATCCAGGGACAGGCGCAAGTCGTCGGCCTGAGCTGCGGCGAGATGGGGCTGGCCGTGGCGGGCGGCGCCGACATCTTCCAGATGTTCGCGATGCCCAACCCCCGGCTGCTCTACATGATCGTCGCCCGCGAGGGCATCATGCGCCTCGAGGACCTGCGCGGCCTGCGGCTCGCCATGAACCGGCCGGGCAGCGCGCCCTACGTCGCCGCCAAGCTCATTTTCGGCCAGGTTGGGATGGACCCCGAGCGCGAGGTGACCTACGTGACGATGGGCGGGACGCCGGAGCGGGTGGCGGCATTGCTCGCCGGCAGTGTGGACGCGGCGATCCTGAGCAGCGACGAGGGCGGGATGGTGGCGGCGCAGCCCGGCCTGCAGACCGTCGTGGATATGTCGCAGGAGAACGTGCCGTACTGCACGTATGGGCTGGCGACCTCGCGCGACTACGTGCGCGACCGCCCCGAGCTGGTCGGGCGCTTCGCGAAGGCGGTCGTGGACACGATCGCGCGCTACAAGCTCGACCGCGACGCCGCCATCGCGGCCGTCGGCCACTTCCTGAACCAGACGGACGCGGAGAAGAACGCGATCAGTCGCGATTCCTGGGCGCGGATCTTCCCGGCCAAGCCCTACGTGAACCGCCAGGCGATGCAGCTCTCGCTCGACCAGGCCGGCGAGCTCGACGCGCGCGTGCGGGCGCTCGACGCCGAGGCGCTGATTGACGACCGCTGGATCCGCGAGCTGGATCAGAGCGGCTACATCGACGCGCTGTACGGCGGGGCCGCGCCCCCATAGGAGACGAACCGCTGTAGTCGTTCAACTCTCTGCTCCTTCGTGCCGGACCTCATGTTGTCTGCTACTGACCTGAGGCCTGGCTCGTAAACCTGGCTACCTCGGACGGTCGCAACGACGCCCGCCCAGCCCAATGGCCGCCCGAGCGCCCCGGGCATGGCTACGGGCTGACGCTCGGATCAGTAGTACACCGGGAGGAGGGGTGATGCGCCTGGCACGGGCCGTCCTCGGCATCCTGGGCGGGCTCGCTCTGGGCCTGATCCTGGGAGTGAGCGCCGTGCGCGTCGTGGGAGTTATCTCGCCCGATGCGGCAGGGATGCTCGCCCCAGTCATCATCTATGCTGTCATTGGCGGTGGTATTCTGGCCGTAGCTTCCCCGCAGCTCGGGGTGGCCCTCCTCGTGGGGTGGGCCGCGCCCTGGCTGCTCGTCGGGTGGGTGGTCGCCGGCGACGAGCTGATCCCGTACCTTCCCTTCCCAGCGATCGTCACCGCGCTATACGTACTGGCTTTAGGCCTAGCCTTCTATCGGACAGGCCGCCGTCGCTAGATCACCGGGTTCACGTCCGGGTTCTTCGCCATATGGGCGCCGTCGTACAGTGCGTCAATATAGCCGCTGTCGTCGATGGCGCGCAGCAGGCTCGTGTCCCAGATCTCGAACGGCCCGATGAAGTTCAGGTTGGGATCGGGCGCTACTTCGAGCATGTAGACGTTCCAGACGGCGAGTGGGTGGGGGTACGGCTTCGGGCAGAGGAGCTGGGCCCAGACGGCGTGCAGGTGCTCGATCTCGTCGGGCGCCGTTATGCGGACGATGGGAGCCAGCTCGCGCTCCAGGATCTCGCATACGCGGCTCTTCTCGCGCTTGAAGAAGTGGATGGCGTCGATCATGGACTTGAGGAACGCCACCGCCGTCTCTTCGTTGCGCTGCACCCACTCGCGGTTGGCGCAGATGGTCGCGTTGTGGATGACGGGCAGGCTGGGGATCGCGACCGTGTGGAGCCCGCGCTTCTGTCCCACTAGATCGAAGGGGATCGCCACGTTCCCGGCGATGGCCTCGCCGCGGGCCACGGCGTCCACCACCGTGTGGCTGGTCGTCGGCTCCTGGCTGTCCAGGCTCACGAACTCGACGGCGTCGAGATTCACCCCGCCGATCTCCAGGGCGTGCTTCAGGTTGCCGAACACGCAGGTCGCGCGGTCGGCCACCATCACCTTGTGCCCCTCCAGGTCCTTCGGCGTGCGCACCTCGGGGCGGGCGATGAAGCGGTCGTCCCAGTCGTTCTGGGCCTGCGCGAGGTAAACGAACCGCCGGTCGCCGCGCGCGCGATAGACGTAGGTCTCGTGGTGCAGGCCGCTGATGAAGTCGTAGTCCCCCTTGAGCAGCAGGGGCGCGCGGTCGCGGAAGGCCAGGATCGTCCCATCCGGGCGCGGCACGTAGCAGGTGTCCACCAGCAGCTCGAAGCCGTGCTGCTGGGTCACGCCGGAGTCGCGCCACACCGAGTGCAGCGCCATGTGCGAGATGTGGCTGGCGACCATCCTCACCTGGGGGTTTACCACGTCGGCTGCTCCTCTCGGCCCGCGGGCCGCCCGTGGCCGCGAGCGCCCGCGCGACCACCGCCGCGCGCGGCAGCCACGCGAGCCCGGTACGGCCCTCTGGCCGGGGCATCGTAGCACCCGCCTGGCAAGCAGTCAAACGCCGCCCGCCGCGGGACGCAACCGGACGGGGTCATTTGTGGGTCGCCACGTGGACGCCGTGCCAGTCGGGGCCGGGGCTATAGACCTGGAAATTCGCTGCGCGCTCCGCCATCAGCGGCGCCGCCCGGTCCTGCGGCTGCCGGGCCGCCGCTGCTCGGAAGCCCTCGGCGGCCTCCCGGAAGCGCCCCGCGAAGTAGGCCTCCAGCGCGGCCTCGTACTCGTCGCGGGCGCGCAGCATCTCGGTCGGGACGCGCCCGGTCTCGCCGAGCAGCTCGTACACCGGGGTCGCGCCCGCGCGGCCCATCACGACCACCAGATCCAGCCGCCGCCATTCGAAGCCGGCGCCCGCGGCGGCGCGCAGCTCCTCGCTCCCCATGATGAACGTTCCGTAGACCTTGTTCAGGCCTCCAGGCGGCTGGCCAGGTTCATCGCATCGCCGATCGCGGTGTAGGCGAAGCGCTCGGCCGTGCCGAAGGTGC
>Ga0070741_10002079_pt1 | contig 55873 bp, 47 predicted proteins | sample Coa_R1_4_FD_66440 | JGI IMG/M metagenome (GOLD analysis project Ga0070741, IMG submission 66440) | Surface soil microbial communities from Centralia Pennsylvania, which are recovering from an underground coalmine fire - Coalmine... | ecosystem: Environmental > Terrestrial > Soil > Unclassified ... | reverse complement strand
CAGCGTAGCAGCTCGCCTCCATGGACGCCCGCGTGCTTTGCCGCTGCAGGAAAATCAAACAACATTCAATCCCAACTGTTCCGAAGCAGACGGCCCACAAAGCTGGCGCCTGGTGCCACATGCCCGTGACAACCATTGTTCCCAACGCACCAAAGTGGATCCCCCAACGAGTTAGGGTGAACGAGAATGGCGCTCCTCCCGGGCCGTCTCGGAGTTGCACAATTGCTGGTCGGCGTCCAGCTATACACAAGGCCAAAAAGCAGGCGAGTTGCCCGGCAAACACCCAGATTTGTTCCGATTCGGACTTTGCTCGTACAAGGTGGGTTACAGTCCCCGTGAAATAAATCCCGGCGACCAAACCGCAATAGGACAAAGCCACAATAAGAGTCTCGCGAAGAACAATTCGCCTGCACAAGAGGCGCCGATTCCCCAAAGCCCTTCGGAAGAAGGAATACGATGCGGCTACCCACATCCAACTCGTGAGATTTGCAGGCGGAACGCCAAACCAGCCTTCATCGAGCCGCAGTTGCCGGTTTCCTTCCCACGGAACCGTCCAGTGCCATAACCCGAGTCGAATCGCCACCGCGTCGACTGCAAGATCAAGAAGCACTGCAAGCAGGCCATCCATGAAGGGACGGCTAAAGGAGGCCAGAGACATACGGTTAGTTATCGCCATTGACGAATGGATAATCACTGCCCAGCCAAATGGGATAAACAAGGGCACTTCACCTACGCGCAGCAGATACACATCCGGATAATGATAAGTGCCGAACATTTTTATGTTCAATTCCTCAAGCAGCCACCCATAAAACGCGCAGGTTAGCAGACTGAGCACATTGGATTTAGCCGCGCGGAACAATTCGAAGCACGCACATGAAAATACACCGGCGCAGGCAAGTTCGGTCAACAAAGGCAGATGCGTTAGGAGCTCTTTCATTCGAAACAATCGGCCCGGTTGTAAAATCGCAAATATTCCAGAACGGACGCACGGTCAGTGCGCCTCGACTTTATCCCCATCTTCCTCTGCGAGTCGGAATTATACTCACCCATGAGTGCACTCAGCTTTCTTCAGGAGCGTTCTGCTGTCAACCACAATATGAGCATACTCATTTTGTTCTTGCAGATACTTGCCGACCGATGTATGAGTATGCTCATTATTATGAATACACCCACTGCCGGCGAGGAGAAGAACACGAAACGCGCGGATTCCAAGAAGCGCAGCCGCACCCCGCACCCATATAACAACGAAAAAACAAAAGAAAGGATTCTGGCGACAGCATTGCAATTGTTTCGCACGAAAGGGGCGGAGGAAACAACCGCTCACGACATCTCGACTCGAGCAAAAGTGAACCCGAGCACCGTTTTAAACTATTTTCCGGAGAAGGAAGATTTGGCCGCGTATTTTTTCCAAAAGGAATTGGACGATTTGATTGGCTGGTTCAGCGCAAATGCCAGACTTCAAAACGCGCCGCTTCGAGAACAACTTCTTGCCATATTTAATCGTCAATTGGAGGCAATTGCCCCTTATGAGGATTTCGCAAGATCCGTCTTTTTTAGGAGTTTTCGACCAGGATCCAAACTGAATGCTTTGAGCCTGAACTCGAGGCTGTATCGAGTAAAGTGTTTATGCTTTATGAATGATTTGTTAAAAGACGCCGCACGGAGAAAAGAGATTCTTCCACTTGGGCCGCTTGGCGCGTACGGTTTCGCTTGGTTCTGGAGCCGGATCCTTAACCTCTGGCTGATGGACACGTCGCCGGACAAGCAAAAAACACACGCGGTTCTCGATCACTCTATTAAGCTGACAAGCTATTTCCTTGGGAAGAATACGTGGAGTTGGACATGAAAGGTCCCGAATCCAACCAGTTCAAAAGAGCCGCAAGGATGACAGGCTTGGGAGTGCGCCTACTGGGCAGCAATCTTGGTTTCGCGCTCGGCAATCTGTTTTCTTCGGAGGAAGTTAAAAAAACAAGGCGTTCTGCCTTCCAAGAGACTAACGCGCGCCGCATCCGACGAGAGTTGCAGGATTTGCGCGGGCCGGCAATGAAGCTCGGGCAGGTCCTCAGCATGCAATCCCACTTCTTGGACGAGAAGGCGATTGAGGAACTTACCGCCCTCCAGATGCAAGCACCGCCGATGCATCCCACGCTTATGCGGATTCAATTTCGAGCGGAATTCGGGCGGGATCCAGAACAAGTGTTTGCAAAATTCGATCCAGAGCCCTTTGCAGCAGCCTCCTTAGGACAAGTTCATCATGCCACAACGAAGGAGGGCGTCAAAGCCGTTGTAAAAATCCAATACCCGGCGGTCCGGGAGATTATTGAAACTGACTTTAATACACTTAGCCGGGCAATGCTGCCGGCACGGTTGACGCAATTTGTTCCGGATTCAGCAATCGAAGAGTTGCGTCGAGGGATTCTTTTGGAATGCGACTATCGAAATGAGGCGAGAAACATCCAACGCTTCGGCGATGCGATGAAGGACATCGACTATGTCCGCCTTCCGACAGTGTTCCCGGAAATGAGCGGAGAAAGGGTGATTTCAATGTCCTTCGTTGAAGGGAAGCACGTAGATGCGTTTCTTTCTGAGAAACCATCCCAAAAACTACGTGATTTAGCGGGGCGGCGGCTCACCGAGTTGTTTTGTTTTCAGGCCTACACCATGCGTTTGCTCCATGCGGATCCTCATGCAGGGAACCACCTATTCCAGGACGATTCGATTGGAATGCTTGACTTCGGTTGCGTGACCGAATTGCAACCCGGGGTTGTGCAATGCATTCGTGACTTCTCAAGGGCGCAATGGGATGAAAACGATGAGGTCTATAGTTCAATGTTAAAAGTGATTCGTGGCCCGGGAGTTTCGCCAACCGACCCAGGCCCTCGACAAACACTAAACGAGATGATGAAAGTGTACCGCTGCCTGTATAAGCAGGATGGAACCCCAACCGATTTTGGCGACCCCCGCGTTTTACGAGAAATGGCGAATTTGTACAAAACGATGATTGGAAGCAAATTCCTGTCGAAAGGGTTCTTGTTCTATTCCCGAGCGGAGATGGGCCTTTACATGATGCTTCATCGGCTAGGAGCCCGAGTGTCTACGTATGCAATTGCAACACATGCGATGGGGCTCTCCAGATAACCAGAATTTCGATCGACGTCATGCTTGGTTGAGCCACGATCTCCACTCTGGCGAGGTGTCGCGACACCTCACTCGGGTGAATTCTTGATTGTGATGGTCATCGGCGGCGTTTTTCTCACTATCCGCTGCAAGGCGCTGTTCAAAGGCAAAATTCCCGGAGCGTAAGAGCATTTTCTTTTGCTCAAAGGTCAAAAGGACAAAGAAGTTTCGTGAGAATCTTTATTTCGAACGTATAACCATAAATGGCCGTGCTCAGGCCTTTTCTTGGTCGGTAGCCTAAAAAATTGTCAGCCTTGCCGCCGCTGTCGGCGAAGTCTTGAGAAAACGAGACGATTTTCGGTGACGGGAAAGGGTTGAGTTGTTCACGGGTTGGCGGGCGAGGCAGGTTGGCCGCCCGCCATTTTAGCTCAAAACATCGACGAAAAGTCGCAAGCATTGCATCCACCGGACGACATGAAACACCGAAAGTAGGTAATACTTGCCAACCACTTCGAAATTTCTTCGGGATTGCTAACGAAAAAGCACAACGGAACGCTCAAAGTTTGCAGAATCCGCAACGTTCTCGGAATTTTCTGAACTGGCGGAGCCGGACCACGCTCAGATTCTTTGTGAGGCCTTAGGGTGAAAAGCTCACTATTTTTGTTCACTTTCGCTGAACGCTGGACATTACCCAAATGACGATTAAATGGCGAACGACACTGAACTGCTAAAAAGCTACGTAACCGAGAGCTCAGAAAGCGCTTTTGGGGAGCTGGTTCATAGGCACATAAATACCGTCTACGCAGCAGCTTTCAGAGAACTCTCGGGTAATGGGGCTCTGGCCGAAGAAGTATGCCAGATGGTGTTCTTGGAGCTGGCGAGAAAATCATCTCAACTATGTGGTCACCCGGCTCTGGCAGGCTGGATTTATACGTGCGTCCGTCGGATGGCCGCGAATGTTCGTCGAACAGAGGCAAGACGACAACGAAGAGAAGCCCAAGCGCAAGCCATGAGCGAACTATCTCAATCTGGACAAGCCGGTTCGGGTTGGCTGGAGATTAAACCCATCCTCGACGACGCGATGCACGAATTAAACGAGTATGACCGCGCAGCGGTTGTTCTTAGGTTTTTTGAGCAACGGACAATTGAAGACGTTGGCTCAGCTCTGGGGCTAACCAAGGGCGCAGCGCACATGCGTATTGACAGGGCGGTTGGAAAACTGCGGCTTCTGCTATCGAAGCGCGGCGTCACCTCAACAGTGCCTGGATTGGCTGCCGCCTTGGCTGTCGGAGCAACTCTTTCCGCTCCGTCAGGTCTCGCCGCAAGCGTGATCTCAAGCGTTTTAACTTCGACCGCGACCACTGGCACAACCGCTTTGTTAACAAAGGTAATCACTATGACAAAACTTAAAATGGCATTGGCAGGTGCTCTGATTGTAGGTGGGATTGCGACACCGCTCGTCCTTCAACATCAAACACAAACCAAATTGAAGCAAGACAACGATCGCTTAAGGCAGCAACTGGATGAACAAGCCGGGTTGCTGGGCGAAAACCAGCAACTTTCGAATCAATTGTCCCAGCTCTCGGCCAAACTCCAAACCAAGCTCCCAGACGAGCAATCGGAGCTGTTGAGACTTCGAGGGGAAGTGTCAAGACTTCGACGTGAAAGCCAGGAGCGTCAAGTGGCCAAAATGACACGGAACCCAAAGCCCGCCAGGCCTTCACAAGCTCAGGAAGGCGAAGACCGAGCAACGCGGATTCAGAACCAACTGACCCAGGCAATGGATTTACGTCGTGCCGCTTTGGATGTTGCGGTGTCCCCGCAGGCAAATTCCGCGCCGCGAGAGGGGGCAGTCACGCTGGTCGCCGACGAATCGGGTAACCAACACCTAATGCAGCTCACAAATGGTAACTGGCAGGAGATTGAGAACGGAGGGAGCTACGTGGCCACTTCGGACGGAACTTTGGCCTTTAGGGGCAACAATGCAACAAATTCGACCAACGTGACCCAAGTCCATTATGCAACCTTGACCAACTCGCCGGCGGCGACTGCACATTGACCTACGCTTGGTTTTTCCGTTTGGTTCGTAACGAATTCCTCAGGACCGAATTGAACCAGGATGAAATTAATTTTAATAAAACCGCTGAACGAACTATGCGCAAAATGATTCAAGGCCGTTTCCTGACCTTCCTAATTGCGAACTGTGCCAGCCTGGCAAGCGGAGTGGATTTGTTGCAACACTATCCAACAACACTGACAACGGCTCTTACGGACTCCAGCCAGGCGCGGCCTTGGCAATTCCTGGCCAGCGACATCTTCAAAGTTTCGCAGTTTAAATTTCAAGTCGGCGATCAGTTGAAAGTGGAAACCGGCCCGGCCTCCCTGGGCGTTGTCCACTGCAGCGACGGCGCCGTGGGCGCGATCTTGATCCCATCCGAAGGCGCCACTTTGAAATGGGGCAACGGAACGGAACCGGAGAGTGTGGCTAACATCTGGCTACGATTCCATCCTGCAGAGATCAACAAGATATTTCCGCCGAATACTGTCTCGGTGGGTGCAGCAAGTAGCGCCTTCGCTGAAATGAGAACCATCGTCGTAGGCAAGTTCAGGGCTAGCTATCAAGCGGGGATGAACGCCATAATTCCGCAGCCTAAAGACATGGTAGTGGATGTGGATACCAAGGTGGGCGTGCGGCGCTTCTTTACGGTGGATACTCAAGCCGGGACGGCAGAATATGTCAATGCGTTTGAAAACCAGCCCATTCGCGTGGGAACGGTGCATGGATCATCGACACCACCAAAAATTCTTTTCACGAAACCGGCCGATGGAGCTCAGGAGGTTGATCCAACCCTGACGGAAATCACCGTGACTTTCGACCAAGATATGGGTGAAGGGATGTCCTGGACTGGTGGCGGCACGGAATATCCGCCCAGCCCTCCAGACAAGAAGGCGGAGTGGCGAGGAAATCGCACATGCGTTCTGCCAGTGAAATTGGAGCCGAAGCACCATTACCGACTGGGCATCAATTCACAAAAGTTTCGCAACTTCTGCAATGCTGCAGGGCAGCCGGTTCAGCCCTCGATTATTAAGTTCACGACGAAGTAATCCGATGAGACCAGTGGTGGTAATGTGCCTTGGTGCAGTTCTGATATGGCAAAGCGGCCATGGCATCGATTTGTTACGACGATACCCCACTACTTTGACCGGCGGCGACACTTCAAGCCGAGCGCGTCCCTGGGACTTCGGCGAAGAGGACCTGTTTCAGATTTCCGGTTTTGAATTGCGGATCGGAGACCTGCATCTCCAAGCTGGGCCTTCGGACCTGGGAATCGGGCATTCAGCAGATGGCGCGGTATGGGCGCTCGTACTGCCGCGGGAAGGGGGCGAGTTAAGCAGTTCAGTCGTTCAAAATGGAGAATCCATTGCCAATGTTTGGTTGCGGTTTCATCCCAAAGAGCTGGGACGACTGTTCCCGCCCGAAACGGTCACCGGAAGTGGCGACACAAACAAACTGGATCAGATGCGGATCGTCGCCAACGCCAAGTTTTCAGCAAGTTGGCAACGCGGCCGAAATGCGCTCATACCGGAACCGAAAGACCTCACGCTGGATGTGGATACGACAGCTGGCCGACGTCGCTTTTTCGCCGCCAATATGACAGAAGGGACCGCTGAATACGTTTCTGCGTTCGAGGCGAGACCCGTGCGGTTGCCGCCCGCGTTTTCAGTTGCCTTGGCGGCCCAGGCGTTTGACCAAATTTGGGAAGCATTTGACCGGGAGTACGCGATGTTTGTCCTCCGGGCTAACGTTGATTGGGGTAAGCTGCGTGAACAGTATCGTCCAAAAGCTCTTCGAGCCAAGTCAGTCTATGAATTCGCTAGTGTTTGCGCGGATATGCTTAAACCACTAAGGGATCTCCATATTTGGCTCCGTGTGGCAGACGCGGATGTGCTTGTTTTCAATCGTCCGCGCTTGGCTAACGCGAATCCGTCGGCTTCCCAAGTAATCTTCGCTGACTTGAAAGAGGAGGCTGATGTGCAATGGGCCACAACGACTAACAAAATCGGCTACCTGGCCATTTACAATTGGAGCAACCCCGACGTATCCGCGCAGTGTGACATTGCACTGGAACAATTGCATGACACTCGCGGATTAATCGTCGATGTACGACTCAATGGTGGTGGCAGCGAAGACCTGGCTCAAAAAGTGGCGGGCCGTTTCCTGTCGCAAGATTTTGTTTATGCCTATAGTCAGTTTCGAAATGGTACCGCCCATACCAATCTGACGAAAAAATTCGAGCGGAGAGTGAAGCCGCGCGGACCCTGGCGCTACGGACGCCCAGTGATCCTCCTAATAGGCCAAAAGTGCATGAGCAGCACTGAATCGTTTGTGGCCATGATGAGCGGCGATCCGGAACTGACGACCATGGGAGACCACACTTGCGGGTCAAGCGGCAACCCGAGAATGATTCGGCTCCCCCTGGATATGAGCGTCAGTCTCCCTCGATGGATTGATTATCTACCCGATGGAACAGCCATTGACGAACATGGCTTTCAGCCTCAGGTGCGTTTTGATCCACAACCGGGTGCATTTGATGGTGAGCGCGACGACTTGTTAACTGCTGCCCTTCAACGGCTGAACGAAACAGCCGCCACGAGCACTTCTCGGACGGCGATCGAGAGCGTTAACGAACACAGGCAGTGAGATGGTGCGGTATTGACCTTCAACCCGTCAAAGGAAACGAGCTTGATGCCCACCGACAGTCAAGTCATGGAGCGTGATCGTTGGTTGTGACGAGCAGGGCCCTTACACGGAAAGTGAAATAGCGTGAGTGCCGATTGTGCTTCACTTCATTTCTGGTTCTTGACCCTGGTGTCGATCAACTTAAGCCAGCCGTTTCCCCGTTGGATCTCAATAAGCTTGAGCCAGTCAAGTGCATGGTCGGGCTGCACGCGCATGAATCCAGCTTCCTGTTCGAGGTGGCGCCGGTAGACAGCCAGCCCAGCAGCAAGGAGCATTCCGTCGCGACCGGCACGCAAACGCGCATTCTCGACGTTGAGTATATCTACTATGAGTTGGGCAGTATCTGGCGTCATTTCGCGTTTACGCTGGCTCGCTGCTGCACCCGGGCCGGACTTGGGGCCTTTTATTTCTATGTGCTTCCTCATGATGTGCCCGTGACCCGCTTCGATATGCGGCCGTGTGCCCGACCGGCAGGTATTCTTCCTTTTACCCTCTCGTTTAACTTGGCAATGAGCTCCTGCTCGACTTTATCCCGCGCCTCACGAATCCACGGCGGCTCGGGCGGCAGTTTGCGGAGAAACATGACGCATTCCAGTGCCACGAAAACCTCCAAGCCGTGCCAACGCACAACGGCAAGCTCCAGCGGGCCATCGGCAAAATCGCCCGCGGGCGGGTGAATTTCCTCGCGGATCAGCTTCACCGTCTCGAGCCGGTTATTAAAAATAACCAGCACTTCCTTGCAGCGGGCGCGCTGAACTTTAGCCTTTGAAGGGAACTCGCGTTTCATAGCGTATTTTTGGCAATTGCCTCTAGGAAAGGTTTGTGACAACAGGGTCCAAAAATCAAACGCTGCCCAAGCTCTGTCTACAAGGGGCCTGCGGAAACGCCCATATTTAGTGCTTTGGCAATTTGTTTAGCTCCTGCAGCACTCTTCGCCGTCCGCCGATCTGCATCGCGACTGCAATAGGCCGGCGTCCGTGGAAGATTGGCGACCGGGTCTCCAACCAGTTCCGTGCCGCTCCCTTGTTGCCTGCGAATACTTGGAGCGCACGGCTCCAAACCTCTGGGCAGTCTTCAGCGATTTCCGCAAATGGTGTCGGCCGACAGAGCTTTCCAGAAAGCAGAGCCGAGAGCAGAAAGCGGGCGTCGTCAGCATCAAGGCGCTCTGTGTCCGGGGAAGACTGGAATTCGTTCAGTCGCGCTCGGTCGTTTGCAGGATATCTCTGTCTTTTTCCGATAGCTCGTTTGTCGCCGGCTTCATGCTTCATATAAATTATTGAGCCAATTCTCAGTGGATCATCGTCATCTCGTCTCGCCACGGGAACGCGCGCAACGTGATCTTGAGCGCCACCGAAGGAGTAGCGGTTGGAAACTCGAAATCGAAGACACCGTAATGCAGCTGAGTTTCTGACTGACCCACGTTCACGGACGCCGACCTGTGCAACATTGTGTGCCAAGTACGGTTGCGTAACGGGGTGTAATGGTCATGACCCGCAACGACAAGTTGAGGCGCGTGGCGCTCGACGGCCTCTGCCCACGCCGGATTAAACGCGCAGGGCTGCGCCAAAGGCAGCCCAACCGGACTTTCATGCATTAGCCACAGCGTCCTGCCAGCCGGACCAGTTTCTGCCAGCAGTTCAGGCAACCAGGCGTCTGCGTTGGGAGACAAAGGTTCGCGGGAACATCCGGGATGTAACTGCACCTCGTTGCTGGTGGCCGACAGGTGCGCGCACCAGCAAAGTTCAGATCCGGTGAGGCAAGGAAACCCGATGACAACAAGCGGGCCAACTTTATACGCCCGGCCGTACAACCCCATCAGTTTGCGGCGTTTGTGTGGCCAAGCATCAACGAACTCCGACCAGTTGGTATCCTCATGATTGCCGCGCGCGAAAAGAAGATGTTCCACGCGGAGCTTGGCCAGGATGGTTGCACATTGGACTGTTGTGAGCTTTGGTTTACCAGTATCCCCCATGGCATCAAGGGCGTCGCCGACAATTGCCACCACATCCGGGCGATGTTCGGCGACCGCATGCGTCAATGCCATGTAATGCATTGGCGACTGGTGCAGGTCTGCGGCCGTTAGCACGCGAACTGTGGCCATACATTATTTAAGCGCCGGTGGTAGCCTTCGACGAACGGCGCTCCGGCTTTTGGTAGCGCGCTGAGTTTTCTTTGGTTGCCCAACAACTTCATTGCACCCATGTCCGGGATTTCGTGAACTCGCCGTCCTTACGAACTGCGGCAAGCGTGAGTCGGCGCCCTTTAGCCGTGGGCCTTGGCTTCGGTTTCTCGGCTACGTAATCGATCCGCCACTTTGGGTGGATGACGAGGTAGGCGGACATTACGGGTCGGTTTAAAAACGCAAGCGAAGACAAAACATAGCACTCAAAGTTATGATAATAGTGGTCCGCAAATACGACGCCCCGGGTCCCCTCCCCGGCACAGCGTACCGAAAGCAGCAAGACATGATCCGGACCGATTTTTGTCTTGGCTTCAGATACCATCTTGGGCGTAAGCCTAAGTGTTTGGAAACTCCGCCCCCGAAGGAACCCGATCATAAAAGTGTCGGAATAATGGTCTCGAGCGTTCTTAGATGAGATGATTTCGGGCGCGACACCAGTGATCAGCGCTAACGCCGAAGCGCCGCAGCCCAGGCTGGCCCTCGCAGACCCGGCAAACAGGTGGGGCGCAAAGACGGACGCCGCAAATGGATAAAAATCCACACACTTCCTCGATTGTATTTCTCGCCCACGTCGCCATTTACCACGATCGGCCCGGGAATTTAATCGTGGAGGTTTTTTTCAGCCCGCCCTGCGGCGCTGGTTTCTTGGCGGCTTTGGTCTTCACTGTCGATGTTGTTCTTTTCGTTTGTTTTTTTGGCATAAATTTTGGAAGCCGTCTTGTTATGAAGAAGTAGATGGCCCGAGCGGTATGCCCGCCGCAGCAGCGATGCGCTTCGTCATTGCGACGAAGTCGGAACCATGCTCGAAGTACTCTTTGTACGGGCCGTAAATAGGCATACGCCTAATCTCCTGATCCGAGGTTTCACCCGCAGCCCTGGAAGCCTTCAGCTTGCGAAGAAGGAACGCCTCACCCGCGGCAACCCAGCACATTTTATCGACGTCCTCTTGAGGCAAATGCAAGTCGCCGATTTCCATGGCACGACGAGCATTGCTTCGAATCCGGAGCGCCGAATCGGTCATGTATACGTCTACACGGATCTTTCCAACGGGTCCTCCCCAGGCATCATCGGCGCACGCCAGGGCAAACACTTGAAGTTCCAACCATTCCCGGGTCTGCTTAGAAAGTGGGTGTGCAGGATGTGCTGGTTCCGAGAGGGGCTCCGAGCGACCCTCTTCACTTTTGGAGTTCCACATAACCCGCATGGCCGCCGTCAGTTCATCCAAAACCAATGTGGGTGCCTCATCAAAATAGTCGCGAAAAGCGGCGTAGACGGGAAGTTTGTGAAGCACGTGCCTCGGTAATTCGCCAGTTTGATGAGCGGCGCGGGTCTGGCGTAGGCGGATCAACTCCTCTGCCGCGAGGCAGCAATAAGTATCCAGCTGGTCGAGTGCCAAGGGCAGTTCCCGAGCATCAACCGCGACCCGAGCGCGTGACCTGAGTTCATCGATGATTTGGGCTCTGTATTGTTCTAACTGCACGCGACGGATGTCAGGTCCTGCCAATTCGTGCCGCATCGCAAGGCTTTGAATGTTGTTACCGAACCAGGCCTTCGTTGCTGGAGCGATCGAGTCCGCTGTGATTTGCTTCATGTTTTCCGTAGCCAAGCCGATTCTGGGCTCCATTTAGTGCGCAGATCTCCACCAGGCCGTTCGTGTTTCTTAATAGCTCAGTAAAGACTGTCACGAAGAATCGAAAATTGACCTCTTTTGGGTCGGCCTGCCGAGGAAAGCAATGCCGAGCCGAGGAAACTGAGTTGGTAGTCAGGTTGGTCACAGCGGTCGAATATCCAAAGCAATCCTCTTCGAATCGGGCATTTTGGAGTCAACCGTGATCAGGGTTGTTCTGGTCGGCGTGCTTCCTCCCGATTGGTTTGTTTGTAGTTTTGATTCATCTGCCACGAGAACATGACAGCGCTCAGCCAGTGCACGGATCTTTTGCTGTAATTCAGGAAGGACGGACCACAGCCCATTGAAGATTAGAAGTGGAGTCTCCCCATTCCGGAGCTGCGGCCAAGCCGGCTGGACTGCGCGACGGAGATCGTCGCTTCGGAGCAGGTTGTTTAAATACACAACACCAGGCACTGGAACAAACCAGTCGGAAGCGTGCACATCCACGCCAAGCACTCGCCGCAGAGGGATGGTGAGTGCACCATTCGAGTGGCCCAATGCTGTAATCACAAAAGTCCGCAGCTCGCCATTGCCACCCTGGATGAAACTGAAGCCACGCGATTGACCCAAGAGGGTAGTAAGGCGACTGAGAACCGTCCGGTCACCCGCGAGCCGGGCATGGTCCAGGCTTGGATAAACGCGGGAGAATTCATCCAAAATCTCCAGCCGCGCTTTGTCAGGGATGCGTTCCACCAGTCCAACCAGGAATTCCGCACTCGGATTGCCTTGGCCCGCGAACCATCCGCGAATTGTGTTCTCGGGGACGTTGGTCCATTTTTCAATTTCGGCAAACGTCGCCACCCTAGCACGCTGGCTTTGGAGCCACGGTTGGATCCGCCGTAACATTCGGACAATGCGATTAATTTGAGGATTCGGATCTTCGGCATGAGTCTGCTTTGATTTCATGCCATAGTGTTTGGCTGCAAACTGACCTGCCGTTTGTTGCTACGAGGGAATACCTTTGCTACCCTGCCGCGGATGCTAAATCAGGCCTCGCACGAACACCTGGGAATTCCTCCAGAAAAAATGGAGCAGTTCCTGGACGTGTGCCAGGCGTTCAAAACCGTCCGAGACCAGAGGCTATTCTGGGAACAGTTCCATTTTTTCGACGAGTATTGCCGGTCGAAATGCTCGAAATCCGAAGAGGAGGTCAACAGGCTGATTGCAGAAGCGGAACTGGAACTGAAGATGCGATCTCGGGAGAAGCCCTTGGTTTAGATTAAAGTAGGCCCCCTGCGTAAGGGGCGGAATGTGACGAGCCTGCAAACTCCATGCGCACGTGGAAGCCTGAAGAATCGGCTCTCGTTTGACCAAACCCAATTCGCAGTTGCGACGCCTCATCGGGGCGATCGCCTTTGGCGGAAACGACACGAAGAAAATCCCAGACGAATCTCCGCCAACGGAAATCCCAATCCAAGATTTAGGCCACCGTGGTGAAACCCGCTTCGTTTTTAATGGGGTCGATTTTGCTAAGCCGTCATGGCCGTTCGGGTCAAGAGGCCCATTTGCTACAATTTGCTACTAAGAATCAGAAAATTCATGCCGCTCGGTGCAGTCTGGGTTTCATCTTAACGCACCTTAAAGTGCACCTAGTTGCATCTCATTGCACAAACGGACCATCCGCAAGCAGGTTCGATCGCAAATCCGCGCACTGAACCGTGTGGGTCCGGCCAGACTGGCGGGAGTTCATCGGTGCCGAATTTCTCTGCCAAGGGTGGGGCCGCATAGGCGGTCGGCATTCCGTGCGTCACCGGGCCAGCTTGGCGGGAAACGCATACCGCACACCATGGAGTAGGTAATCCTCCAGCGGTCTTCGCAGCGGAATGCGAGACTCCGGGTCAATCAGACCTGCATCAATGCTGCGGCGAACGGACGCATGGATTTCCGAGGCACTGATGCCCAGTTCCTTTGACACTTCAGCGTACGGACGTTTCCTCCGGTCAACCAGGAGCTTGAGCAACACCACGACGTCTAAGGATTTAGCAACCATGTTTGTACTCTATTCGCGAATAGCAAATAGCTACCCAAGGGAGCCTCAAAATCCAGACTTAAACTGCGCCTGCCCTGCCCCGTACTACCGTTTTGAAAGTTGGCGATGCTCGGCGACCCGGAGACTACCCCATAAAACCCGCTACCCTGCCGTGTTGCTACCCTGAATGGCATTCAGGAGGTCAGGGGTTCGAACCCCCTCGGCTCCACCATCCTTCGCCCGCATCGCAGCGGAGGGCGAAGGATGGTTGTGGCAGCGCTTCCCATTCTTTGAGCCCGCAGGCTGCGGCTATCGCGTTAACCTCGGTGATAGTGCGCAAGCGCAGTTCCTCGGGCGCCGTTTTGATTTGGGCTAGCTCGCTCTCAATCTTAGGGGTGCGAGGACCCGCTACGGCCCGTTCAAATAACGAGCAACATTGATCCGCCAGCGCCTGATGCTCGTATAAGACGCACAGAAGCAGTGCGCTAACCTCCTGTTCTTGTGCTTCAGTGAGTTTACTTGCTATAAAACAGTTTGGTGTCTCGATCACCCAGAGGGCGTGGAATTGAGGTGTTCTCAGGAAGTCCCCGCAGGGTTCGCAAGGTCGCCCAGACTTTCTGCATCTCCTCCATGTTAAGGCATTCTGTGGCTCCGGCGTCTTTGGCTTTCGGAGGATTTTTATTTGTAAAGAGAATCACGTGATTATGTGTCCGGATTGGAGCATATTTTGGAAGTGCGGCAAACCGTAAAAGAGTGTATGCCGGGTCAGGAACCGCGAGGGTATCTGGTTAAGAGAACCACAGCTGGCAGCCATCAAGATTGGGGTGAAGAGATCTGTGCCTCGAAGCAAAATTTTCACATTGAGCAATGACGGGGGAATCAGATTTATTTGGTTGTGCATTGCTGCCCAGTGCAACACGGTTTGCCCCTTGTGCGATCGAAATGAACCGCAAAGCAGCTTTGGTGATCCGGCCCTGTGGAATCGTATGGAGAAGACCCTTTTTAGCTGCCTGATAAACCCTGAACGAATTCGAATTGGGTCGCATACCCATTTTCTCCCGATGAACGTCAGTTACTACCTGCTCACCTGAAATTGTGTTCGACAGGGTTCAGCGATTTCCTTGATATTCATCGTCAGCTGGCGGTCCAATTCGCCGAGTTGCCGCCGAACAACGAACTGCGCCTGGTTGGTGTCATAAACGGCATTTATTCCCCTAGACATTAGGATGCCATGTTCTTACGTCAAGACTAATCCCTGCGTTCGCGAGCTTCTGACGCTTTACGAGCGCGCCTTTTTCAAACTCCGGCGCTACGCAAACTGGGAATACCGGGTTTCGGAAGCGATTTAACGGCGGGAAATGCGGCGGACGGGCTCCCGCGAATCTGCACAGAAGCGTTGGCAAATAGACTCTATCGAGGCTGGTCTTGCGCTGTACTCGATTACCGGGCAACGTGCAATTGATTGCGGCTTTTCAAATACTGCACGCTTTTTCTGAGCGCCGGAATGAGCCTCTGGGCTGCCGCCCAACAGCCATTGATGGAAGCCTCGACCAACTCCGCTGCCAACCGCTGGCTCGATAAGAAAGTTCTCGCCAGCCGGGTTTTGGACGATATGGAAGACCCGGCCCCCTGGTCCGCTTTTTCGACCGGCGCTCCAGAAGTGGTCGATGCACGGGCCGCTCAAAAAACCACCGAGCAAGGCCACACTGTTGCCGAAATTTCTTTTTCACACGAGCGTTCGCGTGGCGGCCGGCCATCGCTCCGCTTACGCATGCCCACGCGGCTCGAGGTGCCGGGGCCGAAAAACGGCCGCGGCTGGGGCAGTGCCGGCATTCGACGCCAATTCGCCGGCGAAGATTGGCGGCAGTTCAACCGCCTTTCATTGTGGATCTACCCGGATTGCCCCGGATTCCAAGTGATCGCGTTGGAATTGCGACTTTCGAATGACGGCGAGCAGAAACTCCCTGCGCTTTTCGGACAGGAAGGCGAAACGACGGTCGTGTTGCGGAATCATGAATGGAACCGAGTCGTTTGGGAAATCGGCAACGTGGCGCGGGATAAAGTGACTCGTCTGGAGGTTACGAGCTTAATGTCGGGCAATGAGCCGGAGGCGGCATCTACGCTGACGTATGACTTCGCTCATTTGGAACTCGAGCAGGTCGAGCCGGATTACATCGAGGGCTGGGACGTGTGGCCGGGGCGCATTTCCTACAGCCATGCGGGCTACCAGCCCGGCGCGAGAAAAAGCGCCATTGCCAGCGGGTTGAGCGCCAAGGAATTCCGGGTGAAGGATCAGCCTACCGGCAAAACGATACTCGCCAAGCCCGTCAAAACAGTCAAAACCCAGCTCGGCCAATTTCAGGTCATGGACTTTTCCGAAATTCGTCAGAGCGGCTCGTACATTCTACAAGCCGGAGACGCGGCCACGGGCCCATTCCAGATCGACACGAACGTATGGCGCGAGACGATTTTGAAGGCGCTCAATTTTCTGTATGCCGAACGTTGCGGCATGGCGATTCCCGGTGTGCACGGAATCTGCCACCGCGATTGGACGGCGGTTCATGGCGACCAACGGATCGTGATCAACGGTGGCTGGCATGATGCCGGCGATCTCACCCAGGGCCTGGGCAACACCGGCGAGATTGTTTATGGCCTGTTCAGCCTGGCGGAACACCTGCACGCGATGGACCAAGACCCTGAGCTCTATCAACGGCTCCTCCAGGAAGCGCGCTGGGGACTCGATTGGGTTCTCAAGACGAGTTTTGGCGACGGATTCCGCAATCAAGGTTCAATTAGCAGCCGTTGGACGGATGGCATTCTCGGAACTTCCGACGATATCACTTCAACCGCGCGCAATAGTCCGCTGGGGAACTTCACCGCCGCAGCCGCTGAAGCCATCGCCGCGCGCGTTTTAAAGGAGTCGGACGCGCGCCTGGCGGCGTATTCGCTAAAGCTGGCGCAGGCCGATTGGCATTTTGCCTGCGCCGGGATGTCGGAAACCAATGCCACGAATTCGAAAGAGCTTTGGCGCGGCACATTCGATTCGGACAATGTCGAACACGAGGCGGCCTCAGTGGGGGTGCTGGCCTCGGTGGATCTATGGCGGGTCACGGGCAACCAGCAGTACGCCGACAAGGCCGTTGAATTGGCCCGGATTATTTTAGATTCACAGCAACGCAAGCGGCCGAATTGGGAAATTCCGTTATTCGGATTTTTTTATACCGGCCCATCGAAAGATCGGATTTTGCACTATTGCCATCGGGGCCGCGAGCAAGCGCCAATTCTCGCGTTGACCGGCCTTTGCGACGCGTTCCCCGACCATCCTGATTGGATGAAATGGTATTCGGCGGTGGCTTTGTATTCACAATACCTGAAAGACGTTGCCAAGTACACGCAACCGTACGAGGTGATGCCGGCTTCCATTTATCAAGCCGACGAATATCGAAGCGTGCCTGAGTCGAGGCGCGAATCGTTTCGCAACCAGGTCCTCAGCGGCATCCCGCTCGGCCGGGGCCATTACTTGCGGCTCTTTCCGGTCTGGATGGATTATCGGGGGCATTTTGGGACGATTTTGCCTCAGGCCCAGGCGTTAGCGAGTGCCGCCCAACTGCGGGGCGACCTCGAAGCCGTCGCGCTGGCGCAGCATCAAGCGGAGTGGATCATTGGTCGAAATCCCTTTTCACAGAGCATCATGTACGGCGAAGGCTACGATTTCCCTCCGCTGTATGCTCCATTTCCGGGCAACGTCGTGGGCGCATTGCCAGTTGGGATACAGACTCGCGGTGACGGCGATGTGCCTTATTGGCCAGTCCAAAGCACCTGGACTTACAAAGAAGTCTGGGTTCATCCGGTCGGACGATGGATCTGGCTCATGCGCGACCTGGCCGGACCGGCCCTCGTGGAAGGACAGGCAGACTTCCCAGTCCAGTTTATCGCGACCGGTTCCGAGACGGCCTCGGTGATCCGGGTGATTCCAACTCATGGGCAATTTCGGGTGATGCTGTCGGAAGGCAAATACAGGGTCCGATGTCAGAGCGAAGAGCATCCCGAGACTTTTCTGCCCGCCGGCACATATCATCTGGATTTGCGGCCGGGCCGTGCGCTTGGCTTCGACGTTTCGAGGGTCTCGTCCACCAATGGGGAGGTGCGAATTAGATTGAGCGCACAGGGCGAGGGCAGCCACCGGTTTGGCATCCGTGCGGATAACCTGGCGATTTCAGAACCGGAGAAAGGGTTGATTCTGAAACGAGGCAAAACGGGTACTCTGGAATGGTCTGGCAAGATCAATTCCACGGACGCACCATGGGTCGCGGTGGTCGTGGCGGACGAGAATCCAAGGATGCGGAAAGAACTGATCGGCGCAGCCTGGGAACCGTAGAAACGGAATCACCAATCGGGGCGAATTCCGACGTCGCCAATGCGCGCGCGACGTAGCGCAGACTTTTCAGTCTGCTGTACCACAGGTCTCTGACCTGCACGGCGTGCCTCTTGGCACGCCCGCGAGTCACAATGGGCTTGCGCCGGGGGTGCCGGCCGACTGAAAGTCGGCGATACAGCAGGCGAGAACGCCTGCGCTACGTGGGCTTCCCCAATCTTCAGTTTTCTGCAGGCAAGAATGCCCGCGCGCCGAACGGGACTGGTGTTTCGGCGCCCCGTTTTGCACACTGATAGCCTTGAACGTTCCACCTAACCCTCAGCCGACACGCCTCACTTCCATTGACGCGCTGCGCGGGTTGGTCATGTTCATGATGATCTTTGTGAATGATCTTGCCGGGGCGGGAAGGACAGTCCCTGACTGGATGGTGCATTTCAGCGACCGCCATCCGAAGGGAAGCGGAATGACCTTTGTCGATTTGGTTTTCCCCGCATTTTTATTCATCGTGGGCATGTCGATTCCGCTGGCGCTGGGCGGCCGGCTCGCCAAGGCCGAACCGGTTTGGAAAACTCTCGCGCATGTGGCCGTCCGCACTCTCTCCTTGCTGTTCATTGGCATTCTCATGGTGCATGAAACACCAGACACGGCCGCACTGGGCTGGTCGGGCAACTGGTGGTGCGTGTTGATGTACCTTTCGGCCATCGCCGCTTTTTGTTCGTTTTCAACGCCAGGCTCAGCAGTGGAATCCAATCGGAAGCATTGGCAAATCGTTGGTTGGTGCGTGCGCGCGATCGGGTTGATATCGCTAGTGCTACTGGCTTTTGCCTTTCGCGACGCGGATGGGCAGCGGATCATCACTTTGATTCCGTTTTCCCTGCGGACCTCCTGGTATGGGATCCTGGGCCTGATCGGGTGGGCCTATCTGGTCGCCGCGCTGGTTTTTTTGGTTTTTCGCACAAATCGCACGGCAATTCTGGGATGCATGGTTCTGTTGATGTGTTTGTTCATTGCGGATAGGAAGGGTTTGTTTGAAGGGTTTTGGCTCAACGGAATCGTCGGCATCGGTTCAACCTTGGGTTCGTTGCCGGCCATTGCGGTCTGTGGATTGTTGCTGGGCTCGATGCTTACCGCGTCCGAGAGCACCTCCCGCGAAGCCTCTCTCGTGCGCGTGCGCGAAGGAACCATGAATCGGGGCGGGGACATGTCGTCCCCGGATGCTCCCGTTGCAGGTTTAGAAGCTGTGGGGACGAGCGGTCACCCAAACTCACGGAGAGCGCGCACGTCATTCACCTTCTGGCTGGTGATCGGATGCGCCGCCGCTGCTCTCCTGCTGAACCGCTCGTTTGGCATCAGCAAGAACAGCGCGACCCCATCTTGGTGTCTCTGGTCCTGTGCCGTTACGGCGTCGCTTTGGTATGTTTTTTATCTGATCTGTGAGGTGCACCCGGTGCGTTTTATTTCGCGGCCGCTGGCGTTGGCGGGCCAAAACGTGCTGCTCGCGTATTTGATTTCCGAAATGTTGCCCGGATTGCTGGACGCGCTTCACCTGGGTGAGGGCTACGGCCGTATGGCGATGAATCTCCCCACCGCCATTACACGCTCGGTCCTTTGCGGAGTGGTGATCCTATTCGTCTCGACGTGGCTTAACCGAATTGGCTTCCGTTTGAAGCTCTGATTCCTGCTCGGGCAGAGACTGTGTGGTACGGAAAGGAGCAGAGGAGCCATGAGACACTGTTCCCAAGGGAACCGGCCGCGCAACTTTCTCGTGCGGTCGCAAAGGAGCTTTCCAACTTGCAGGCCCCTCGATCACCTCCGCTTCGCCACTAACGGCCTACTCGTACCGCAGCGCTTGGATTGGGTGCAGGCGCGCGGCTTTGAAGGCGGGAAACAGTCCGGCCACGATGCCCACGGCCGCGCTGAAGGCTACCGCGATGAGCATGGCGCCGCCGGTAATCACCGGCGCATTTGAGACCGGGCTCACGGTTTCGAGAATCCGAACGAAGCCAAATGAGGCGCAAACGCCCAGGCCAGCGCCGAGCAGGGCGATGACGACACTCTCGATGAGGACCTGGCTGAAGATGGCCAGGCCAGTGGCGCCGACGGCTTTGCAAATGCCGATCTCCCGGATGCGCTCATTAATACTCGCCAGCATGATGTTCATGATCCCGATGCCGCCCACCAGCAAACTAATCGCCGCAATGATCCCGCCACTCATCCTGGCGTTATGGATTTGTTGGTTGATGCTTTCGAGTTGGTTTTCCTGAGTGCGGAACCCGAAATCTTCAATGCCGCGATGGGTCACCATCAAAACATTGCGCGCCTGCTGCAAGGCCGGTTCGAGGTGATCGAGGTCCGTTATTTTCAAATCGATATCGCTTAGCCGGTTGTCAGGCGCGCCGTTGTTGACCGTCGCGGCGCGGAACCGCATCCAAGCCGTATTGAGTGGCATGTACAGCGTGTAGTTCTTGCGGTAGAATGCCCAATTGCCGCGGCCCCAACCTTTTCGACGTGCCGGTCCGGATTGCGGTGCCTGCGGATGGCTCTTTGCATATTCCCGTTCCTTTTTCTCCTGTTCACCTTCATACCGGGTAAACATCCCTACGATCGTGAACGGTTGGCCGTTGATGTTGATGACTTCGCCCAGAGGCACGATCTCGCGTCCAACTTTTTCAGGCGGGCCAAAGAGCTCGTCGCGAATGCCCGTGCCGATGACACACACCGCATTGGCGTTTTCCTCGTCCAGGTCGGTGAAAAAGCGGCCGTACTCAAGCGTGTGCAGGTTCATGTCCACTACCGCGGGCCAAACGCCGACCGTTTCGGAGGGGGAAACCATCTTGTCTTCTCGCGAGACGGTCACTCCATTAATCGCCATCTCCGGCGAGATCAAGCGGAGCAGGGGAGCTGATTCGCGCAGCGCTTCGACATCGGCCATGGTGCGTCCGGGGGCCTGATCAGCCAGATGTTCTTGTTCTGGCGGCACATCTTCTTCTTCGAGCAGGACCTTGTCCGCCCCGCCCATGGCAATCATGGTTTCCTTCATGCCATTTTCCATCCCTTTGATGATGGCTGCCATGCCCACCAGGCTGGCGACTCCGAGAATGATCCCCAACATGGTCAGGAATGACCGGAACTTGTGGCACCATACCTCTTTGAGGCCCACAATAATGGTGTTGAAAAGGTTCACGGCTTAATCGTAGCGCAAGGCCTGAATCGGATTGAGTTTCGCCGCTTTGATCGCAGGAAATATCCCAGCCAATACGCCCACCAGCACGCTGAAGCCAAAAGCTACCCCCAGGGCGGTGAACGTTACGATCGGCGCATTACCCGTCGGCGAAAACGAACTGATCATCTGGACCAGGGCGAAGGAAGTGGCCAAGCCAGCCAGGCCGCCCAGGATGGCAATGACGACCGATTCAACGATGATCTGGATAAAAATGTCGCTGGTGGCCGCTCCGACTGATTTGCGAATACCAATCTCGCGCACGCGCTCGGAAATGCTCGCCAACATAATATTCATGATGCCGATGCCTCCCACCAGCAGGCTGATTCCGGCAATAAGCCCGCCGCTGAGCCGGGCATTGCGCACGAAAGTCTTGATTTGCTCGGCCCAATCTTCCTGGGTCCTAAAGGTGAAATCCTCAATCCCTTTATGCGTCGTCATCAGCACGTTGCGGATCTGTTGCAGGGATTGGCTCAAGAGATCCACCGCGCGAATCTTGAGCTCCAGGCCGGATAAGCGCGGGTCCCCGGTCGCGCCCGCCGGCGCGGTGTTGCCGCCGGCCGTCAGCGCCGCGTAGGTGGCTCCGGATCGAAACTTCATCCAGACGGTATTGAGCGGGAGGTAAACCGTGCGGTTCTTGAACGCGAACGCCCCGCCGCCTCGCCCACGCCCGCCCCAACCCCGGTTGCGCGCCACGGCGCCTGATCTGCCGCCGTGATTTTGAGCGTTGGCCAGGAGACGGGCTTTGCGGTCGCTCTCACTCTCGTACTGCTGGAACATGCCAATGATCGTGAAGGGCAGGTTGTTGATGAACACGATCTGGCCGACCGGGTTAATCTCTTCCCCCGTTTTTTCGGGAGAACCCCACAGCTCGTCACGCGTCCCGGTGCCAATGACGCAAACACTCCGGGCTTGTTCATCGTCTAATTCATTGAACATTCGGCCGTGCTCGATGACATGCTCGTTCATTTCCACCGCCACGGGCCAGACCCCGACGCAATTCCAGGGCCGGAATCGTTTGCCATTGGCGGAGAGAGTGGCAGGCAGGCGCATTTCGGGAGAAATGCGGGTCACCAGGGGCGCGCTCTGTTTCAAAGCGTAGACATCATTCATCGTGATCCCCACTGCTTCATCCGCGAGATACCGCTGTTCGATCGGCAGGTCCTGCGCCTCTACGCGCACTTTTTCGAGCCCACCAATGGCAATCAGCGCCTCTTTGGCCCCTTTCTCCATCCCCGCGACTAAAGCGGACATGGCGACCAGGCTCGAGACGCCCAGGATGATTCCCAGCATAGTCAGTACGGAGCGAAATTTGTGCGCCCAGATCTCCCGCAGGCCGGTCTGGATGGTGATCCATAACTGGACCGAAGTGATCTCAATCTCTTGCATGGGAAGCGCCGGAGTTTTCATCGGGGTTGTTTGCGCCACACCGCGTGCGAGGGGGCATCCTGCTCTCTCGCCTCGGGGTTCATGAAGAAGCCGCGGGCGCCTGGGCTGGTAGGCGGACCTGGCGATCCAAACCGGCCAGAGCTAAATCGACCTTCACCGCTATTTTTCCATCGCGGATCTCGATGCGGCGCGGTGTCACGGCTGCGATTTCCGGGTCGTGTGTTACCAGCACGATGGTCCGCCCCTCCTGGCTTAGTTTTCGGAACAGTTGCAGGATAGCTTCCCCCGTGTGCGAATCGAGGTTGCCGGTCGGCTCATCGGCAAAGACAATGCGCGGGCTGTTAACCAATGCGCGGGCAATGGCGGCACGTTGTTGTTGTCCGCCCGAGAGCTGGCTTGGCCGGTGCTTGGCGCGATTCGCCAAGCCTACCGCCTCCAAGGCCGCCATCGAACGTTCGCGCCTCTCTTTGCCGGCAATCCCGCTGTAAATCATCGGCAGTTCGACATTCTGCATCACGTTGAGCTTGGGCAGCAGGTTGAAGAACTGAAACACGAACCCAATTTTCCGATTCCGAATGGACGCCAGTTCCCGCGCCGATGCGTTCTGGATCATCACGCCGTCGAGCTGAATCGTCCCTTTGCTGGGCGAATCCAAGCAGCCCAGAATGTGCATCAGGGTGGATTTTCCACTGCCCGACGGGCCGATGATCGAGATGAATTCTCCAGCTTCAATATCCAAGGTCACATCATCCAGAGCGCGGATCTCTTCTTCACCGAGTTGGTAGATTTTGCTGACGTTGCGCAGTTCGACCAGTGCCATAGGCGTTGAAAGCGGAGCAGCCCGGCTGCTCGTTGTGGCGCTCGGGTTAAGAGGATTTGCCTGCCGAGACATCCCGCACGACAGCCGGAATGGTTTTGGCGGGGACAGCCGGTGCGGGCGCCGCAGTTCCCAGCGTCGCGTTGTTGGTCCCATTGAGGGTTGCGCCGGCCGCCAGTTTGGCCCGCGATGCCCCCGAGCCTTCCCCCCGCGGGGGTTGGCTGGCGATCATCCGCGTTTTGCGGTCGATCTCGTCCTTAGGCATTTCCAGCGAAACGACTTCGCCCGGAGCCAGCCCCTCCTGGATCTCCGCAAAGAAGTAATCCGCCACGCCGACCTTCACGTTGCGCTTCTCGAAACCCTCCCCCCGCTGTACATAGACAAAGCGTTCCATTTGATCGGTGTCCGGGTTCTTCTCGGTAAAAACAGCCGACAGCGGCACCGCCGTCACGTTGTCGGCGGTGGCGACGGGGATTTTTACACTGGCGGTCATGCCCGGCCGCACTCGCGGATCGACATTCTTGAGCACGATTCTAGCCGGATAACCCTTGATGTTGTTACGGATCGTTGCCTGCGGCGAGATGCGCTCCACCATTCCGGTGGCCATCAAGCCCGGCACCGCTTCGATCGTGACCTCCACAGGTTCGCCCGGTTTGAGGCGCGGCACGTCGGCTTGATTGACTTGCGCGTTAATGATCATTGAATTGAGATCAGCGATGGTCAGCACTTCCGTTCCACTGTTGAACCCACCCGAGCCCGAAACCGCCTGCCCGATCGAGACCGGCCGGGTCAGGACGGTGCAATCGAACGGGGCGCGCACTTCGGTCTTGGTCAAATGTTCCTCCGTGATGGCCAAATCTCTTTGGCTTCGTTCGAGCGCATTTACAGCCAGGTCATACGCGGTTTTGGTGTCGTCAAAGACCTCCTGAGAGATGAGCTTTTCGTGCAGCAGTTGCTTGGCGCGTTTGTAATCGCGCTCGGCCTTTTCAACCCCCAATTTGCATTTCTCGATATCCGTCAGATTCGATGCCTTGGTTTGCTGCAGCTCCGAATCGTCCAACTTAAAGAGTAAATCGTCTTTCTTCACCTGGTCGCCAGTGTCGACCGGGAGTTTTTCAAGCAAGCCGTTGATTTCCGGACGCACGGAGACTTGCTCGGCCGGAGCGATTTCGCCTGCCGCATTAACGGCGAAAGTAATATCGCGCACTTCTGCGACTGCGGTGGTCGGCCGTCCCGGAATTGCCTCAGCGGCTTTGGTCTTCTGCCAGTTGTTCCACCCGTAGTATCCGCCCAATCCCAACCCGAGCAGCACCACCAGCAAAATCCATTTTTTCATTATTGATATTCGCTAATGCCGACACCGCCGCACTGACTCGCGATTCGAATCGGAGCTTGCTACGGCAGTCTCAAAACGATTTGTTCTGCCATTAGACGCACGTGAAACTGTCTTATTTAATAATTCTGCTGGTGATGAACTTTTTCTGGGCCGCCGTCTACTCGGCCTATAAGATCATCGGCCAGACTCTTCCAACCGGAGCCATTGTAACCCTCCGTTTTGGGGTGGCTGGACTTTGCTTGCTTTTTGCTTGGCCTTGGTTGCCCGGCCAGGCTCCCCGCGGTCGCGACCTGGCGGTAAGCTGTGTGATGGGCCTGGTCCTTTTCGTTGTGGGCCAGCGTCTCCAGGTCTTTGGCAATAGTCTGGGCCGGGCAGGGGATTCGGCTGTCTTAATGGCTTTCGAACCCATCATCACGTCGCTCCTGGCCGGAATTTTCCTGCGCGAGCACATCGGCCCAAGGCGCTGGGCTGGATTCGCGCTCGGGTTAAGCGGCGTTGCCCTGCTGCACGGAGTGTGGCGGACCGACTTTCGCTGGGCCGGGCTCGGGGCGAGTTCGATTTTTATTTCCTCCTTCATCTGCGAGGCGGCCTATTCGGTTATGGGCAAGACCATCCTTGCCCGGGCTGGGGTCATGAAAATGCTCGCGATTACGCTGTGGGTGGGTACGCTCGCCAATCTGGCTTTGGACGGCGGGAGGACTTTTGCCGCCGCTGGCGAACTTCCTTTTCAAGGTTGGGTTCTGGTCCTGGGTCTGGCGATAATCTGCACCGCCATCGGGTATTCGCTCTGGTTCATGGTGATCCGCGAGTGCCCGGTGAATGTTGCCGCCTTGACGGTTTTTGCCCAATCAGTATTCGGTGTGGCGCTGGCGGCTTTTTGGCTGCACGAACCCTTGCGTTGGGGGCAATTCTGGGGTTGTCTCGTCATCGTGGCCGGCCTCGTGCTCGGTCTGTCACGGCAGATCCAGCCTTCTGTCGCGGGTCAATTGTCACAAAAATGAGAGCGTTGTTTGTGCTAGCGCTTTTGCTTGCCGTCCGGCTTTGCGGCACGGCCGGCGCAACCTACGTGGTTGCTCAGCGAAATAGCAATGCCGACGATCAGGGACCGGGTACCGCCGATCATCCCTGGAAGACCATTTCCAGAGCGGCCCAGGTGGCCGGGCCGGGCGACCGGGTTTTGATTGAAGACGGTGTTTACCGTGAGCACGTGGTCCTCAAGCAAGCGGGGACTGAAACCGCGCCGATTGTGTTCGAGGCCGCTCCCGGGACTCACGTCGTGCTCACCGGAGCGGACCGGTTGAGTGGCTGGCAGCGTGTCCCAGGTTCGCTCCCGGTATACCGAATGCCCTGGGCTCACCGGTTTATTGGTTGGTCCAGTCACATGACTCATCCTGACGACGAGTACCACCGGTTGATCGGCCGGTGCGAACAGGTCATTCTGGACAATTACCTGCTTCGCCAAGTGCTCCAGACCAATCAATTGGCTCCCGGTACGTTCTGCGCCGACACTTCCGAGCAGGCGCTGTACGTTTGGGATTATGCGAATCGCGATTTAAATCAAGTGCTCGCGGAAGCTTCGAGCCGCCAGGAGATACTCAGAATCGACGGCGCTTACGTGCGCTTCAAAGGCCTGCGGTTCCGTTTTGCTGCCAACATGGCTCAGCACGGCGCGGTGGTATTGGCGGGAGCTTACGACGAACTCGAAGATTGTGCCGCCGAATCCATGAATTCCAGCGGAGTGACCTTCAGCGCTCCGCACCAGGTCGCGCGGCGCTGCACCTTCCGCGATAACGGCCAAATTGGCTTCGGCGCCAATGGCGCCCATGATTTACTTTTTTCCGAGTGCCTTGTCGAAAATAATAATACCAAAGGGTTCGACCGCGGCTGGGAAGCGGGCGGCGATAAGCTCGTCCTTTGTCGTGATGCCGTCCTCGAACGCAGCCGTTTCATTCGCAATCGTGGCAATGGCATCTGGTTTGATATCGGCAACGAACATTGCACTGTGCGCCAATGCCTGATCGCGGACAACGAGGACAGCGGGATCTTCTGCGAGATTTCCTTTGGGTTGCACGCCTATGACAATGTCATCGTTGGCAATGGATTCGCCGCTACGCCGGGCGCCTGGGGCGCTCAGGCGGGCATTGTCCTCTCCAGCAGTCCGGACGCCTTGCTCGAACGGAATCTCATCGTTGCTAATCGCGAGGGATTTGATTTTCGCGAGCAAACGCGCACCACTCCAAGGATTGGGCAGCACGCGGAAGTCCCGATTTGGAATCACGACGAACTGATCCGACGCAACCTCATTGCGTTCAATCGTGACGCGCAGATTTGGGGCTGGTTTGACCTGAAGGATGGCCGAGAGTGGCCTGCCCAAACCCACGTCGAGGCGGTTCCCGTCGCATCGGCATCAGCGCCCAAGCCGAGTTCGCAGCCTGCCGGGCTCAGCCTCGATAAGCTGAACCTGCGCTTCGAAGGGAACGTCTATTTTGCAGGTCCGGGGCAGGGATGGTTTGAATGGGGCGTTACCTGGGGGCGCCATGAAGAGTACGCCACCCTGGCCGAGTTCCAGTCCAGGCTCCATATCGACCAAGGCAGCGCTATTGTTCAACCTGATTTTGGCGATCCCGCCGCGCGGGATTACCGGCTCGCTGCGGCCATGATGGAGAAGCTGCGCGAGTCCTACCCACAACCGCCGGTGCCGGGAGTCTTGCTGGGGGTTCACCCTTGAGCGCCCGGAGAGCTGCGTTTCCATGCGGACCTGGCCCAGCCCATGAATCCCAAAGCGCGGCGAAAGCTCCTCCCTCTCCTGGTTACTACGAGGCGAGGGCCGAGAGAGGGGGTCTTTTCCGACAGTTTATTGAAATTTCCAGGGCTTGAGTGTAGCAAAGTTGGCGGTGCAAACCTGGGTATTGGTGTGCGTAGCATCGGTCGTGACGATCCATTGCATCTGCCCCAGGACGTAAATCGAATTGGTGTTTCCGTTGTTATCGAGGAAGAAGTAATCCGTGAGCAGGGCGCTGCCCAGAGAATGATCGTTCTGCGTTGTATAAATGTATTCCAACCGCTTCATTTGGCGATGGCTGGCGCTCAGCAGCGCCTGGCGTCCAAAGGATTCGCCGAAATAAAGTCCGTACAGGGTGCTTAGTGTGTTGCCATTAGTACGATTGATGACGTCAATCGTGTCTCCGAGGGAATTGCCATTAAGATGATAAGCCAGTCCCAGACCTGCCGTGGTGGACAGTCCGCCCGCCGCCGCCGCCGCCTGAAGCAAAGTTTGATTATTAATCGGTTGTGCGACGATGTGCCCCTGTGCGTCCATCGTCGAGCAAGTCCCGGAAATGGTCAGCTGCAGCTTGTCTTGCGCCTGAGTTTCCGCCGCGGCGAACACCACGGTCGCAGTGAGGATCGTCAAGAATTGATTTTTCATGACCCAAGCTAGGAGGCCCCCGCTTTTATGCCATGGGGTTAAACGTGCAACACTGGGTGAATAGCGTTCTAGCAGCCGAGCTGACCACAGCTTGTCCGCGCGTTTTCAGGGGTGGGCATTTACCCTATTCCGTCTCTACCATCCGTGACCTAACTTAGTCACCACAAAATATGGTTATGAAAAAAATTGCTGTACTGCTGGTTGATGACCATACCGTCGTTCGCCAAGGTTTGCGCGCACTGCTGGCCTCCGAAGAAGACATCGAAGTCATCGGTGAGGCTGAAAACGGTCGGCAGGCAGTGATGCTGGCCCGGAAAACTCCTCCCGATGTGGTCGTCATGGATGTGGCCATGCCCCTGCTCAATGGATTGGAGGCGACTCGTCAAATCCTCAAGCAGGTTCCCGCGCCGAAGGTGCTCGTTTTGACGTCGTATGGCGATGATGAGTGCGTCGAACAAATGATGCAGGCCGGCGCCGCCGGTTATCTCATTAAACAGACCGCCGCCAACGATCTCCTCAAGGCCATCCGCGAGGTTCAACGCGGCAATGCCTTTTTTAGCCCGGCCATCGCCAAACGACTCCGCGATCAATGCCGCGATGCCTTCACCAACGGTCGGGTGACCAAGAAACCTGGAGAACTGACCACGCGCGAGGCGGAAGTTCTGCAGCTCATCGCGGAAGGCTTTTCCAACAAGCAAATCGCCGCGGAGCTGACGATCAGCATCAAGACCGTTGAGAAGCACCGCCAGCAGGTGATGAACAAACTCAACATTCACGACGTCGCCGGCCTGACCCGTTATGCCATTTCCAAGGGCATGGTCGAACGGAACATTCCTGCCGTTCCCATCCAGCCCGTGGCGGCGCAACCCATCTGACTGCGCCGGCGCGCGGGCATTCTGCCCGCAGAAACGCCCGACCTCGACCTGGCGCCGAACCTGGCCTTTGCCAGATTCAGTTCGAGGAGCTCTGTGGACTGCGCCGTTCGCACACTAAAAGCTGGCGGGTCGATGAGGGTGCTGATATGATGGGATTGCTTGAGCGTAAAGATCAAAGCGCCCGTAATCCCTCAGCGCCGAATTCTCGTCGTGGACGACGAGCCTTTCGTCTGCGACGCCGTTAAGATGATGCTCTCTTTCGACGGACATTCAGTTCAAACAGCCAGTAGCGGTCAGGACGCTCTGGCGCTATTTGAGAAATCCAAATTCGACGTGGTGATTACCGATTTTGCCATGCCTGCCATGAAGGGCGACGAATTGGCTCTCGCGATCAAAGCCCGCGATCCGGAGCAGCCCGTCGTTATGATCACCGCTTACGCCGAAATGCTCCAGTCTAGCGGGCGTCAGCTTCCAGGGGTGGACTTCATGATCAGCAAGCCTTTTCTGCTCGAAAACCTGCGCGAAGCCATTTCCCGCGTAACTCCGACGGCGCGAAAAACCTGAGCGCGGAATGCCCCGGGTTTTTTCTACCGTACTTCACCGGGCGTTTTTTAAGTAATCTCCGCCCTTGTGATAAATTCGTTCGGGCAAATAATTAAAGGGTGATGACGGAATTGCCGATGGCCACCGCTGAGACAATGGCTCCTGCCCAACCGTCCCAGTCCAGGGCCCAACCCGACTCGAAATTCCGCAGCGGGCTGAAGACTTTCGGCAAAACCTGCGCGCTGCTGCTTTCGGCGGTGCTCAGTTATTATCTCATCAGCCATTACCTCGTGCAGTCAGTGCGCGTGGTGGGCCTGAGCATGGTGCCCACCCTCCAGGATTCCCAGTTCTACCTGCTCAACCGCTGGGTCCTCCATTTGCGCCCGCCGCACCGGTCCGAAATCGTCGTTTTGCGGGATCCACTCGACGGCGGCTTCGCCGTTAAGCGCGTGATCGGAGTTGCCGGCGATTCCGTTTACCTGACCGATGGCCAAATCTATTTAAATGGCCAAAAACTCGACGAATCGTACCTTCCGCCCGGCACGCCCACTTTTCCTCTCTCGCGCGCTCGTGAGCAATTATTTAAATGTCGGCAGGGCCAATATTTCGTGCTGGGCGATAACCGGGGCAATTCCCTCGATAGCCGCACTTATGGTCCGGTCTCCCGCGGCAACATCCTGGGACTAATCGTGCGCTAAAGCGCTGGTCGAGCCCGCTGACGGTTTTCCGGTTTGCCAACCTGGGGCTTCAAACCTGTCGAAACGGTTGGGGCGCCTTCCACGGCACCCAATGAAAGGATGTTAATGAACAACCCGCAGCAATGCACAGATTCTTTTTGCCATTGCCTCTTCCGACAATTTCGTTACAATTCAGTGTCATCAGAGTTGGGCGGCTCAGCCCACCAAAGTCCCGAGAGCCGTTTGGTCGGAGCAGTTTGACGGTTAACCGTAACACCGACGTGACGTATGCGCATACTTCTTCAGCACAAGCAGTCGGGTCTGTACTTCAAAGATATCGAGGCCTGGGTCCGCAACCCGGCTGACGCCATGGACTTTATCAGCTCGACCGCCGCGATTGATTTTTGTGTCAGTAACAAATTGCGCGACTTGCACCTGGTTCTTAAATTTGAGGAACACTGCTACGATATCGTCATGCCGATGGAACACTCCCGCGGTCACCGCGAACGCCCGGTGAAAGCTCCCTAGATTCCCAGGCAGCCCAGGCAGCCCCGTCCCGCTTGCACGCCACTCCGTCGCTGCTATGCTGTCGCCCATGAATGATTCACCGGTGGACGAAAGTGCTTCGGTTCGCATTAGCCGGCTGGCAAAACGTGTGCTGGCCGGGGGCGAAATTACGCGGGCCGAGGCCCAGTGGCTGTTCGATTTGGACGATGCCGCCGACATCTTTGACCTGCTTTCATGGGCCAATCGAATTCGGGTGCAGTTCAAGGGCAACAAAATTCATCTCTGCTCGATCGTTAATGTGAAGGCGGGCGGCTGCTCCGAAAACTGCCGCTTTTGCTCCCAGTCAGCCTTGTACCAAACTGAGTCTCCCCGCTACGGCTTGATCGAGTCCGAGCCAATTCGGATGGCGGCCGATGAAGCACAGAGTCACGGCGTCACGGCGTTGGGCCTGGTCGCCGCCTGGCGCGGGCTGGAAGAAGGGCCGGTGCTGGACGAGATTTGCAATCAATTTGAGCAACTTAAGTCCAGCGGCAAAGCACGGCCCGACGCCTCATTGGGCATCATCAAGGATCAGACTGTGGCCGATCGCCTCAAAGCCGCCGGGTGTGAGTGCTACAATCATAATCTCGAGAGCTCCCGCCGATTCTTTCCGCAGGTATGCACGACTCATACTTACGATGAGCGCCTGCAAACCATCCAACATCTCAAACGCGCCGGCATCAAGATCTGTTCGGGCGGAATTATTGGCATGGGCGAGTCCCGTGAAGATCGCTGCGAACTCGCCTTTTCGCTCAAGCACCTTGGCGCGCACGTCGTGCCCATCAATATCCTCAATCCCATTCCCGGCACCCCCTTCGAAAAGAACGAACCGTTGCCTCCCCTCGAAGTTCTCAAAACAATTGCTTGTTTTCGCTTTATCCTGCCACGACAGGAAATCAAAATCGCCGGTGGCCGCACCGTTAATCTGAGGGATCTCCAAAGCCTGGTGTTCATGGCTGGCGCCAGCGCGCTCATGGTTGGCAACTATCTGACCACCCTCAATCAACCCGTCGAAAAAGATCTTCAGATGCTCAAAGACCTCGGCTTGGATCCCTGTTGGGACAAACACGGCTTTTCTGACCAGGAGGCTCAACCCGAACTGGCCAATGCCCCTGCGCCGGTGGGCGTTTGAATCCGGCTTTGCCCAGCGACAGATTCGCTTAGCCGGAACAATGCAGTTAGACCACGGATAGACACGGATGAACACTATTTCCTGACGTGTTCCCCGATCCACTCGAGCCGACTGGCTCATCCGAGCATCCCCTGCCGCAAGCCCTGGGCAAGAACCTCAAGGGCTATTCAGGGGAGACCATCGACGTCTCGGCAATCTTGAACGATTGTCTTGCCGCCGCGCAGGCAAACGGCTGGCATATTGAAGATATCGTCGTCAACGAAACCCTGAGCCTTCCGGCTTTGGTCAGGCCGGGTGCCGTCGTGGCGGCCGGCGCGGCCCAAACCGCCTCCATCTCGACGCGTGTTTACCTTTCGGCCGGGATACACGGAGACGAGCCGGCGGGGCCACTGGCGATGCGCCAGCTCTTGCGGGAGAACCGTTGGCCGCCCGAGATGAGTTTGTGGTTGTGCCCTTGCCTTAATCCCAACGGATTCATTCATCATCGCCGCGAAAACGCGGACGGGCTCGACCTCAATCGTCAGTACCTCGAGGCCAAAGCTGCCGAGACGGTCGCACATATTCGCTGGTTGGAACGGCAACCCGCCTTTGATCTCTGCTTGTGCCTTCACGAGGATTGGGAGGCGCGTGGTTTCTACCTCTACGAGCTGAACCCGGATAACCAGCCCTCTTTAGGGCCTGAAATCGTCCGCCGCGTCGCTCAGGTTTGTCCCATCGATCTCTCGCCGTCCATCGAAGGACGGCCCGCTAAGGACGGAATCATCCGGCCAGCAGTCGATCCCCGGGATCGGCCGCAATGGCCGGAATCATTTTACTTGTTGACCTATAAAACCCGGCTGTCCTACACCCTGGAAGCGCCGTCGGATTTCGCGCTGCCGGCCCGCGTGGCTTCGCTCGTTATCGGAGTAAATACCGCGCTGGACCTGCTGCGCCAGTCCCGGCCACCCCAATTTCCAGCAGCCCTAAAGACGTAAGATTGGCAATTTGGTCCCCGGGCCCCGTGAGGAACGAGCGGCGAGAGGGCTTTCGGGGAGAGGGGTTGTTACTCGGTTCATGGTTCCAATGCGTTTTGGAAAAACGTCTACACTCTCCCTGATTCCGTTTTTAAGCCGCCTATTGTGCCAGTGCTCGATTCCTCTGATCCAGCCAGCTTTGGCCTAATTCGATCAGGGTCGCCTCCTTGAGTACCCGCTCGGCGAGGGGAAAGACCAGGCGCTCTTCGCGATCAAAATGTTTCCGGCAATGCGCCACGGCTTTGAGCAGCAATCGTTGCGCGTCCTTGATGCGCGTGGCGCTTTGGATGATCCGCAACCCGTCATTGACCTCCTGATGTTCCTCGAGAAACGAATCGCGCTGGCCGATCTGTTCGAAACAATGTTCCAGCGGCCCGAGAAACAATTCATCTTCCACATCCGAATGGGACTTGAGCATTGCCCCCATCAAGGCCGCCATAGCTTTGACCTCGGCGAGTGTTCTCAGTTCGAGCGTCTTCGCCTCGATTTGGTCAAACATGCTGTGAAAGACCAGGTGTTCGGCGAATAGCGCTTCAGTTATCTTCATGCGGAATAGGCGTCCATTCCCGCACACGAGCAGACCAGGTTGCGATCTCCAAACACGTTGTCGATCCGGCCGACCGCCGGCCAGAACTTGTAATCGTGCAGCCATTTCGCCGGGAAACAGGCCTGCTCCCGTGAATACGGATGATCCCACTTCTCCGCCGCCAATATATCAGCGGTATGTGGCGCATTCTTCAGCAAATTATTTTTCGCATCAACCTCGCCGGATTCAATCGCTTGAATTTCTGCATGAATCAGTATTAAAGCCTCGCAAAACCGATCCAGTTCTTCCTTGGATTCGCTCTCGGTCGGCTCGACCATCATTGTCCCCGGCACCGGCCACGATATCGTGGGCGCGTGGAATCCGTAATCCATCAAGCGTTTGGCCACATCCTCTACGGTGACGCTTTTGAATTGGCGCAGATCGATAATGCATTCGTGCGCCACCAATCCACCGTGGCCGCGATAGAGCACCGGAAAATGCTTGTCCAGCCGCCGAGCGATATAATTCGCGTTCAGGATGGCGTATTCGGTGGCTTTGCGCAGCCCCTTTCCGCCCATCGCGGCGATATAGGCCCACGAAATGGGCAGGATGCTCGCGCTGCCCCAGGGCGCCGCCGACACTGCGCCGACCGGGTTCTCGCCGCCTAGATTGACGACCGAGTGTCCCGGAAGAAAATCCACCAGGTGTTCCGCCGCTCCAATCGGTCCCATCCCCGGCCCGCCGCCTCCATGCGGAATGCAAAAGGTCTTGTGCAGGTTCAGATGACAAACGTCCGCGCCCATTTCACCCGGCCGGCACAATCCCACTTGCGCGTTGAGATTTGCGCCGTCCATGTACACCTGTCCGCCCTGCGCGTGCACCACCTCGCAGATCTCTTTAATAGTTTCCTCGAAAACCCCATGCGTCGAGGGATACGTGACCATCAGCGCCGCCAGGCTGTCTTTGTGCAGCGCCGCTTTGCCGCGCAGATCTTCCAAATCGATATTCCCTTCCTCGTCACATGCGACCGCCACCACCTTCAGGCCCGCCATCACCGCGCTGGCGGGATTGGTGCCGTGCGCCGAGGTCGGAATCAAGCACACCTCCCGATGCCCTTGTCCACGGCTGGCATGGTAAGCCCGAATTACCAGCAACCCGGCATATTCGCCCTGCGAGCCAGCGTTCGGCTGTAGCGAAATGCCGGCAAAACCTGTGATTTCCGCCAGCCACTCTTCCAATTGCTGGAACAATAGCTGATAGCCTCGGGCCTGCCGCAACGGTGCGAACGGGTGCAGCCGGTTGAACTCCGGCCAGCTTACCGGAAACATCTCGACCGCGGCGTTCAGTTTCATGGTGCACGAGCCCAGCGGAATCATGGAAGTCGTCAGCGACAGGTCGCGCGCTTCCAACCGCTTTAGATATCTCAACATCTCCGTCTCCGAATGATATCGGTTGAAGGACGGGCGCGTCAGGTAAGGGCTTTTGCGCTCGTGCGGTGCGGGGAAGCTGCCGGCCTCGTGGGCCGCGTCTGACAGCGAGGAGATCCGGCGCTCGCTGTTGAGCACGTTGGCTACCTCGAGCACGTCGCCCGCCGTCGTTGTCTCGTCCAGCGAGATGCCCACGGTATGCTCGTCGATTACCCGGAAGTTCATCCGCTTGGCGTCGGCGGTCTTGAGAATGCGTTCGAGGCTCCGGCCCCCGAGTTCGACCCGCAGGGTGTCGAAGTAAGGCAAAGAGTTCCCAGCTTCACTCGCGCCGGACGAGCCCTCTGCCTGCCCGAGCCGGAACCCCGCCTGGGTCAGAGTCGCGGCCAGTGATTGGGTCAATGAATGGATTCGTTGGGCGATCGCCTTCAGCCCCGCTGGACCATGATAGCAGGCGTACATGGACGCCATATTTGCCAGCAAAGCCTGCGCCGTGCAGATGTTGCTGGTGGCCTTTTCGCGGCGGATATGTTGTTCCCTTGTTTGCAGCGAGAGCCGCAAGGCCGGACGGCCTCGTGAGTCCTTCGAGACACCCACGATTCGGCCAGGCATATGGCGTTTGAAGGCTTCGCGTGTGGCAAAGAACGCCGCGTGTGGCCCGCCGTATCCCAGCGGGACGCCAAACCGTTGCGCGCTGCCCAGCGCGATATCCGCGCCGAACTCGCCCGGGGGTCGCAGCAGCGTCAGGCTCAGCAGGTCGGCTGCGACAGCAACCAGGGCGCCTCCCGCGTGGGCCTTCTCGACAAAGGCTGAATAATCGTGAATCCCTCCATATGTGCCCGGATATTGGACCAACGCGCCAAATACTTGGGGCGTGAATTCGAATGTTGCGTAGTCGCCAACGACCGTCTCGATGCCCAGCGCTTTCGCCCGCGTCCGCACCACATCGATCGTTTGAGGATGGCATTCGGTCGACACGAAGAAAACATTCCGGCCTTCTTTCATCCCGTGGCACATCGTCATTGCTTCGGCCGCGGCGGTTGCTTCGTCCAGCAACGAGGCATTAGCCACTTCCATTCCGGTCAGATCGATGATCATCGTCTGAAAATTGAGCAGGGCCTCCAGGCGCCCCTGGGAAATCTCCGCCTGATAAGGCGTATACTGCGTGTACCAGCCTGGGTTCTCGAAAAGGGCTCGCTGGATCACTGCTGGCGTCAGGCAATCGTAATATCCCATCCCGATATACGACCGGAACACCTGGTTCTGACTGGCTATCTCTTTTAAAGCGCAGAGCGCCTCCGCCTCGGTCATCGCCGCGGGGATTGCCAGCGGCCGGTTCGAGCGAATCTGCGGCGGTATGGCAGCCGCAATTAACGCCTCGAGACTGGCGAAACCCAGCAACTCAAGCATCTGCCCGGCTTCTTCAGGACTGGGACCGATGTGTCGGCGTTGAAATTGATCCGAATCGGCCCCTGCGCTTGCTCGCCGCGAGTTGCGGTCGGGCTTTTGTTCAGCCTGTGGGCTGGCCAATTCTGAGTCAATGACCCGGGATTCTGTCACTAGCATCCAAAGAAAGTAAGGTCCGTTCCCCTCAAATCAAGCCCGATCTCTTTTGCTGCTGCGCCTTCGTGTCCGGTTCCGAACCTTTCCGAAGCACACATCTATTCCACTTTTGAACAATCGCCTAACAATCGCCGACAACGTCCCCTTTTTAACTTGCGGCAAGTATTAGTCGTGGCAAACATCAGTAGTGCACCCACGTTCGTGTTCGAGTTTGACTGGGCACCTTGCCCGCAGTTTTGCCTTGCTGCTTCTTTGGATTCCTCTTTCCGGATTCAGTAGACAAGGGATTCCAGGCCATGTGCCCCTCGCCGCCAAACTGGCGCCGCCGGTCGACCGGGTCTCGTCTGAGCAGCAATTGCGCCTGGCCATCGGGCTGGCGTTGCGCGATCAACCGGAGCTCGAGAGCCTGTTGCAGGAAATCTACGACCCCGCCAGCCCGAAGTTCCACCAGTACCTCACTCCCCAGCAGTTCGCCGCTCGGTTTGGCCCCACCCCGGAGCAGTACTCAAACGTTATTCAGTTCGCCCTCAGTCACCACCTCAAGGTCCTGGAACAGCATCCGAACCGCACGGTGTTGGACGTTGGAGGATCGGCTGCCGATATTGAAAAAACATTCGGGATTCATCTCAACCTCTATTCGCATCCAAAGGAAAAGCGCATGTTCTACGCGCCGGATGTGGAGCCGGTGACGCCTGCAACTCTTCCCATCCTGCACATCAGCGGTCTGGACAACTTTCTGGTTCCACGCCCGGCGGGACTTACCCGTTCTGCTTCCGGGGCAGCCATGCCCTTAAGCGGCGCCGGGCCCGGCGGCTCGTTTCGTGGCAGTGACTTTCGCGGAGCCTATGCCCGGGGTGTGTCGCTGACCGGAACAGGCCAGATGGTGGGGTTGCTCGAATTTGACGGGTATTATCCGTCTGATATCGCCTCGTATCAAAGCCAAACCTCCGAGCCGAGCGTTCCGCTGATTGACGTTACTCTGGACGGCTTCGACGGCACACCGGCAGGCAACAATCCGGAAGTGTCGCTGGACATCGAAATGGTTTCAGCCATGGCCCCGGGCCTTTCGGCTATTATCGTATATGAAGGGGGACCCGGAGGCTTGGCTGACGATATCCTTAACCGCATGGCCACGGACAACCTCGCCAGGCAGTTGAGCTCGTCCTGGACGTTCTCCATTGATGCCACGACCGAACAGATCTTCTTGCAGTTCGCTGCCCAAGGCCAAACGTACTTCAACGCTTCCGGCGACGGCGGGGCCTATACCGGCGCGGTCGATACTCCGGCCGATGATCCAAACGTCACCGTCGTCGGCGGCACGACCATGATGACTACGGGCCCGGGCGGAGCCTTAACTAACGAAATCGTGTGGAACCGTAACAGTTCACCCGTCGCTGCCACCGGGGGAGGCATCAGCACCAAATACCCGATTCCGAGTTGGCAACAGCCGGTAAACATGTCCGTTAACAAAGGGTCCACCACGCTGAGAAATTTGCCCGACGTTGCCGCCGTGGCCGATAGTGTTTGGATCACTTACGGGAACGGCAACGAAGAATCGGTCGGCGGCACGAGCTGTTCAAGCCCGCTGTGGGCCGGTTTTATCGCTCTGGTCAATCAGCAGGGGGCCGGCTTCGGCCGTCCACCCGTCGGGTTTTTGAATCCGGCCATTTACAGTCTTGGATTGAGCGCCGGCTATTCGACAAATTTTCACGATATCACCATTGGCGACAACACGACCAGCACCAGCCCGTCGAAGTTTCTTGCCGTGCCCGGCTACGATCTCTGTACTGGCTGGGGCTCGCCGTTCGGGCAAAACCTCATCAACGCCCTGGCACCGCGTTTCCCTTTCCCTCTGTTGACTAATGTCAGTGCTACCATCATTCAGGAGGGGTGCTCGCCAGGCAATAAAGCGCTGGATCCGGGAGAAACCGTGACGGTCAGTTTCGTGCTCAAAAACGTTGGTGGCGTAAAAACGACCAATCTGGTGGCCACGCTCGTGGGGGATGACTCGGTGCGTTGGCCCGGGGTCGCCCAAAACTACGGTGCGCTAACCAGTGGTGGAGCGGCTTCGCGGAATTTTACTTTCACGGCCAACGGCACTTGTGGCGCTGGCATTGCCGCGACGCTCCTGCTCCAGGACGGCACTGCGGATCTGGGCAAAATTGTGTTTAATTTCAATCTGGGCACTCCGATTATCGTTTTGACTCAGAATTTTGATTCAGTCGTCGCTCCGGCGTTGCCGGCCGGTTGGAGTACGATGGCCTCCAACGGCGTGTCTCCGTGGGTTACTTCAACAACTTGGCACGATTCGCCGGCCAACGCCGTCTTTGCCGACGAGCCGGTGTCCCCCGGAGTCGAAGATCTGATCTCGCCGGCTATTCCCATTGCTTCGGCGAGCGCCCAAATTAGCTTTCGCCAATTTTACAATACGGAAGCCGACCCGGCCGTTGCTTCCGAGGCGTATGACGGCGGCTTGTTGGAGATTCAGATTGGCACTAATGACTTTGTGGAACTCACCGCCGCCGGGGGCTCATTCGTCGCTGGCGGCTACGATCATACCATTACCACTCAGACCAACAGCGATAATCCGTTTAAAGGGCGCCAGGTCTGGGGCGGCAATTCCGGCGGCTTCACCACCACTACCGCTACTCTTCCTGCAATTGCCGCCGGTCAGACCGTTCGATTCCGCTGGCGCTTTGCGGTGGATACCGAAAACTTCTTCGGCGGGTTTGGCTGGTACATCGACTCCGTTTCGGTTCGCGACGGGGCCGATTGCTGCAACCCGGTCGCCGATCTGGCTGTGCTCGGTTCGGTCTCGCCCGAGCCCGTTCCGCCGGGCCAGCCCCTGAGCTACTCGGTGTCAGTCACGAATCTTGGGCCCGGCTCCGCATACGGCGTCATGGTCACCAACGTTCTTCCGCAGGGGGTCGCCTTCGGCTCGGGCTCCGCCGGCTGCACCTTCACTAATGGGCTGGTTTTGTGCGATGCAGGAACTCTCCCTGCCGGCGCAGCGACCAATTACAGTTTTTCAGTTTCAACGACGAGTCTGAACTCAATCACAAACCTGATTGCCGTTTGGGCATTTACGCCTGATTCGAACCAGTCCAACAATCAATTAATGGCTGTGTCATCCGTGGCTGGCAGTGGGTCGCCCATCGTGTTCGTGCAGCCCACAAATACCGTCTCGGTCCAGGGTGGCACCGCCACGCTGCAAGCCACTGCGTTCGGCACGACGCCATTCGCGTATCAATGGTTATTCCAGGGTGGTCCGCTCGCCGGCCAAACCACGCAGTCGCTTTCACTAACCAACCTGCAAGTGCAGCAATCGGGAAGCTATTCGGTGGTGGTGACCAATATCGACGGTTCCATTGAAAGCGGCCCGGTGCGGCTTTTGATAGTGGTTCCGCCCTCAATTCGGATTACCAGCTTGGGGGCAATCGACGGCATGCTCACTGTTTCTTTACCGGGTGTGGCCGGTCTGGCTTACACCCTCGAATACAAAAACTCGCTCAACGATCCTCTCTGGATACCTATTTTGCCTGCGACTCCGGGGACGGGGACGCCGGTTTCCTTGATCGACTCGAATGCCGCGGGTTTGCCCGCTCGATTCTATCGCGTCACGGCACAATGAGCGCCCGCTAGAAAACCTCCGCCCGCAAACCTGTGCTTTGCCGGACGGTATGGGCTATGCGCGAGAGCACTCGCAGCGGCAGGTGACCGCACTGCGATGCCGCTGAAGGGCGTGTCGCCGAATAGACCTGCACCAGGGAGATATTGGCGCCGCCATTTTTCAGCTCCAACAAACGCTGCGCGTATTGTTCAATCTCTTCCAGGGGCGGTTCTTCATTATGGAAAGATGGAAACAGGCTCTGAATTACCACGGACCGTTGCCGGCCAATCAGCAGGATGTTGGACAGGATCTTCTCGAGTGGGATGTCAGAGCGATTCACGCGATTCAAATAAGCGTGCGTGCCGCCGTCCAGCTTGATCCAAATCTCGTCCGTCCGGGTAAAATGTTTGAGCCCATTCAGCACGTGCGGAAGATCAAGCCCGGTGCCATTGGTAATGAGCACCAGTTTGAAAGGATATCCGCCCAAAGCCCGCACATGAACGACCGCCTGCAGCGCTTCGGCAAAGCGCGGCGAAAGGGTCGGCTCGCCGTCACCGCTCAGCGCCACGTGACGCAGTTGTAACAGTTCGTCAGGCAAACTGCGGTACCAGGGCCGTTCACGCAATCGTTCCGCTCGAACCAGCGCCAGGGTGGCTCTGAGTTCCTCAGCCATGCGCTCCACGTCCAATACCTCGCGCGCCTCACCATTCCGATGCACCTCGCAGTAAACGCAATCGAAATTGCAGTTCTTTTCGGGATTCATGTTCACGCCGACCGACAGGCCCCGGGCACGCGCCGAAACGACCGTGTAAACAAAACGATTATTCAGGAAATCACGCGGCGACCCGAACACAGTCTGCGTTATCGACTGAGCGCGCGCCGGCCCGCGTCTCTTTACTTCGGCAGTTTCAGTCGGCCCGGATACGGTGACATTTGGTTGATCCACAATTTCGAACCTAACCTAATGGCCATGTCACTTAGGAACTACACGAGCCTTGCTAAATTTCGGACATTTTTTGCGGGAAAAATGGGCAAAATCTACGATTCCCCGTGAGGGACCGTGGACCTCCGGGTGATTTACTTTGCGGAGATCCGGAAGTGGAAAAAGGCTCCGGCGAGTTAAGAGGTTTTCCGTGAGCGCATCGGGCGCGCGGGGTTTCCAGCTACCGTTACGCCCGCCGGGACATCCTTGGTCACGACGCTTCCAGCTCCGATGATTGCGCCTTCGCCGACCGTGATCCCGCAAAGGATCGTAGCTCCTGACCCAATCGAGGCGCGCTTCTTGACGGTGGTCGGAACGCACGCCCAATCGGCTTCCGTCTGGAGCCCGCCCCCCTCGGTTGTCGCGCGTGGAAAGCGATCGTTGATGAAGGTCACACCGTGGCCGATAAACACCTCATCCTCCAGCGTGACACCCTCGCACAAAAACGAGTGGCTCGAGATTTTGCACCGGCTCCCCACGCGCGCGCCCTTCTGGATTTCGACGAACGTCCCGATCTTCGTATCGTCGCCGATCTCACAGCCATAGAGATTGGTGAACGCGTAAATCTTTACGCGTTGTCCCAGTTTGACATCCGGCGCGATGCACCGGTACTGCGGCTCGCCCATGAGTTCAGGCGGCGACCAGATTCTGGTTGGCCACCGGGACAAGCGACCCGGGCCGGCCATGGCCATTTCCATTGCCATTGGCACGGACGTGCGGATGGCCATTGTTCCACGGAACGCTGGCGCCGAGATTTACCGCCGCGCCGTGCTGGCGCAGGGATTCGCTCGAAGCCTCCAAAATCTTGACCACTTCCAATCCCAACCGCCCGTTGGTGATGGGGGTTGCGCCATCGGCAATGCACTGAAGGAAGTGCTGGCATTCCAGTTTCAGCGGCTCGTCCTGTTTGATATACGGCACGTAGGCATCCCCGTAGTGATACGAATAAGTAAACTCGGCAAAGGTGTCGTAATGCGGCGGCACTTCTACCCGCGCATCGTAAATCTTCAGTTTCTCCAACGGTTCGGTATCGTCATAGACAATCATCCGCTGCGAGCCCACCACCGTCATCTGGCGCACTTTCTTGGGGTCCAACCAGCTGTTGTGAATAAAAGCGCAACGATTTTTGCGGAAGTTCAGATTCATCATCGTGACATCCTCGATCCCCCGCGTCACATGGCTGCTGCCCTGGCAGGAAACACTCAAAGGCAATTCATCCAGCAAATGCAGCAAAATCGAAATATCGTGCGGCGCCAGGTCCCACGCCACATTGATGTCTTTCTGAAACAATCCCAGGTTCAAGCGCCGCGCAGCGATGTACTGCACTTCCCCGATGTCTCCCGCGTTAATGATCTCTTTCATTCGTCGCACCGCCGGCGAGAACAAAAAGGTGTGGCCGACCATCAGCACCAGTCCTTGCCGCTCGGCCAGTTCCACCAACTCGGCCGATTCCGCCTCGGTCCGCGCCATTGGTTTTTCGATGAAAACATGTTTGCCAACGCTCAGAGCCGCTTTGGCCATGGTATAGTGGAAGCGCACCGGCGTGGCGATCACAACCGCGTCCAACTCGCTGTCGTTGAGTAAATCCTCGAATTTATTGGTCGTGGCGAGCTCCGGATAGAGCCGGCGCATGTGGCCCAGGCGCGTGTCGCTGGCATCGCACAAAACTTTGAGATTGCAGTCGGGCGATTGGCGGAAATTTCGCACTAAATTCGGACCCCAATAACCGCAACCGACAACGCCGACTTTGATGGTACGCTGAATTGTATTCATAGGATAAAGCTTAGGTATAAGACCCGACGGATTTAGGTGAATGTGAGGGCTGGCGCAAAGGCGTCTGGCTCCGGACGGCACGCTGATCGCAGTACTGCCCCCATAAGGCCGGAATGGTTCTGAATAAAATCGATAAATCGAGCCACAGGTTCATCCGCTGCGAATATTCAATATCCAACCGGACCATCTGATCGAAGGTCGTGCGGTTCTTCCCGCTGACCTGCCAAAGCCCGGTCAAACCCGGGACGGCGTCGAACCGCCGCCAATGCCAGGATTCGTATGCCTCACATTCATAAGGAATGCACGGTCGCGGCCCGACCAGGCTCATGTCGCCGCGAAGGACATTAAATAGCTGCGGCAGTTCATCCAGACCGCTGACACGCAGGATGCTTCCCAAAGGGATCAGCCTCGGATCTCGCCGGGCGTCCAGTTTGACCATGGGGACCTGGGACCGAATTAACTGCTGCGTGTGGCGTTGGTGCGACTCGGTCTCGGCATCAACCCGCATCGTTCGAAATTTAAAACAAACAAACTCTCGCCCTTTGAACCCCACACGGTGCTGTCGAAAAAAGACCGGTCCGCGGGAGCCCACTTTGACGAGGATGGCGACCAGCGCGCCAATGAGGAGCAAGCCCGGTGCTAAAGCCAGGATGAGCGTCACATCCAGTGCCCGTTTCCACAAAGGCATCTGCGCCTCCGGACGGATGTCCTCACGCTCAAGCTCCACCTGTCGCATATTCATAGTAAACTCTCCACCCAAGCAGCTTCCCAGTTCCTCTACCGTCGGAGCAGCATCATTTATCCGATGACCCGCCCGATACAGAAATACGCTCAATCTCCAGAGGCGAGAGTTGCCCTGTGATTTGCCTTCGGCAACACAGCGCCCCGACTCAACAATTCTCGCCAATTCGAATCTGGTGATAGCACGGCACCATCATGCGCGTGGCAAAAAAAGGCGCAACTCCGACGAATACGGAAAACTGCTCAGTGGAATTACGGAGAGCTCTTCTGCAGCAGATAATCTGAAGCCGGGAATGAAGTAGAAAGGCTGAAGATCGAGCGCGGATCGTGACTGAACGGAAGCTTAGCCAGACGGGCGCCAAGACGGGCCGGAGACCGGAAAAGTTTCTTCGGAAGATCAGGAAACAGCACTCGCCGAAGCAGTCCGCGAACACTGAAGCTGGTCCACCATGATGGAGTCGTTGCGCACGCCTCGCGCGTCCAGAGTTGGTTGAGTCGTCTCGGAACTGGGCAAGCAACGTCTCGCCGCTGCACGTACCAAGGCAAGACAGAACAATGACGAGATGGACACCCAGGAAATAAGTACGATCGCCATAGACGGGATCAGAGCAAAGAGTGTGCCTGTGTTTGGGGCAGATGCAAAAAAGCGAAACAGCGAGCAGGAGATCTAGCGTAAGACGCTAATTATTAACGGTTTGAAATATTAACGAGGGTGAATGCTGGTGCACCCCGAACTAAGCTGCTGTCCATTTTTGAGGCGGGGTTTGCGGGTTAATGGACACACCAGGGTCGGGCCATTGGGCGTAGCTTCGCACATTAGAAATGCGGAATCTCATTGGCAAAGCTTATGCGTATGACCGCTTCTGAAAACAGATGTTGCGAACTTCTTTGACACAAAGGGTAGGGTCAGTGGTTAAAATCTTCATTCTCCTGTGCATGGTGACGCTTTCGTCCCCGCTGCTGGCACTCAGTCCGGCAGTGGCGCTGGCGTGGGATCCGAGCCCCGACACGTCGGTGACGGGCTATAACGTGTACTACGGCACGGCGAGCCGCACCTACACCAATATTATTGCCGTTGGCAACTCGACCAACGCAGTCGTCTCGAACCTGGTCACTGGCGTGACTTATTATTTTGCCGCGACGACGCACACCGCGGCCGGATTGGAGAGCGATTACTCGGCGGAGGCTTCCTACGCCGTGCCTGTCCCCAATGCTACTCCGACTCTGAATCCTCTGGCAAACCTGGTGATTGCGCAGAACGCGGGTCGGCAAACGGTGCAACTGAGCGGGATTACCTCGGGTTCAACGAATGAAAACCAGGGTTTGAGTGTGACCGCATTTTCCAGCAATCCAAAGCTTATCCCAAACCCGGTTGTGACGTATACCAGCCCTAACCTGACTGGCACGTTGACCTTCACCCCATCGACGGGAGCATCGGGCACGACGATTATTACTGTGCTCGTGGACGACGGCGGCCCGGTCAACAACACTGCGATGGCTTCGTTCACCGTCACCGTCGTGAATAACCAACCGATCCTGCAGGCTTCCACCTCCAGCGGGACCAATCGGACACTTACCGTGATGTGCCAAGTGGGCGCGACGTGCCAGGTTCAGTATTCCACCAATCTGGGGCCGACCGCGGTTTGGTCTGCGTTGACCACATATACCCAGACCAACTTGAGCCAGGCCATTACTGTGAATCCGAAACTGCCGCAGGTCTTTTACCGCGTGCAGGCGCATTAGGACGCGGTGCAACCGGTCAGGGCCGGCGAATCTGCTTTCAATTTGTCCCCGCAGGAATCGTGAGCAGGGTCTGCGGGGACGAGTCTCAGATCTTTCGTTGGTCTCCTTTCTGCTCAAGCTTCTGTGGGAATCTGTCGATAACACCGTGTCGAGCGGTGGCGTACTGGCAGACTCGGACAGGACATCTGTGGTGAACACGATTAAAGGCTTTGACCTGATTTTCACGCGCGAGTACTTGCGCGCGGCGCTCATCGTGTCGCTCTTGAGCGTGTGGGTTCTGGTCGGATTGTTTTATTACCTGAACCGCTACACCAAAAGGTTTTATTTCACGATTTGGACGGCGGCCTGGCTTTTCTACGCGTTGTGGCTGACGATTGGCCTGACTGTCCCGGTAGCGCCGCCGGATTCGTTTGTCGTCATTCTGAGACAGTGGTGCGTCTCGATTTCGGCGGTCTTCCTGTTGTGGGGCAGTCTCTCGTTCCTGGGCTTAAAGACACCTCAAAGCCTGTTCGGCTTGTTCATGTTATTCCTGTTAACCTGGAGCTATGCCGGCCGGCTCCTGACCAACGACCCGTTTTACATTCAGATCCCCATTTTCGTCTTGATCGGCCTCTCGAGCATGTTCGCCGGACTGAGCTTCTATCGGCTGCGGAAAAGCCGCCAGTTCGTGGCGGTGGGCATGTTGTTTTTGGGATTTTTCCTGTGGGGACTGTATCTGATGACCTATCCGCTCTCGCAGAAATTCCACACGCTCTATAACGCCGGATTTTTGATGTCCGCGGTGCTGCAGCTCTTTATTGCCGTGAGCATGATCGTGCTGGTGCTCGAAGAGGCGCAACATATCCATGAAAAAGTCGAGCGCGAGGTGCAGACCATCAATACCGAGAAGAGGGAACTGCAGTTGAAGGTGCTGTCGGCGGAGGAGAAGTGCCGGAGCCTCTTTGACAAGGCGCGCTCGCGCGAGGAATTGCAAAGCGCTTACGATGAGCTGCGGCAAACGCAGCAATCGGTCATGCAGCAGGAACGGCTGCGCGCCTTGGGCCAAATGGCGAGCGGCGTCGCCCATGATATTAATAACGCGCTTTCCCCGATTCTGGCTTTCTCGGAAATGCTGCTGAAAAAGGAACCCGTTTTGTCCGAAAACGGACGCAAGAATCTGGGCCACATTCGGACCGCAGCCGAGGACATTGCGCAAATCGTCAGCCGGATGAGCGAATTCTACCGGCGCCGCGAACACCGGGACCAACTCCGATTGGTCGCGGTCGAGCAGTTGGTGCAGCAGGTTATTGAGTTAACCAGTCCGTGCTGGCGCGATATTCCGCAGGGCCAGGGCATCCCGATTCAGCTCAAAACCCGATTCGACGATCCGCTTCCGCAACTCTATTGCAATGAGTCCGAATTGCGGGAAGCCATGACTAACATCGTCCTCAATGCCGTCGATGCCATGCCGCAAGGCGGACAGATTTTGATTTCCGCCCGGTCGGTTAGCGTGAGCGCCCAACCCGGGCAAGAGAACCCCAAACGCACCCACATCATTCTGGAGTTTACCGATACCGGCGTGGGCATGGACGAAGCCACCCGGCAGCGCTGTTTGGAACCATTTTTTTCCACCAAACGCCAGCGGGGCGGCTCCGGTTTGGGCCTGGCGATGGTCTACGGCGCGATGGAGCGGCACGAAGGCCATATCGAGATTCAAAGCGAGGTGGACAAGGGCACGACGATTCGCTTGATTTTGCCCGTGCGCGAACCAGCCGGCACCGGGCAGGAATTGACCGCCGCTCCAAATCTGACCAGCGCGCCGCTGCGGGTGCTTTGTATCGACGACGAGCCGTTGTTGCGCGAACTGCTCAAGGAAATCCTCGAATTCTATCATCACTCCGTGGAAACGGCCGACGGCGGTCAAAGTGGGTTAGAGGCCTTCCAGAGCGCCAGAAAAGCGGGTGAGCCCTTCGACGTGGTAATTACCGATCTGGGCATGCCAGTAGTAGATGGACGGCAAGTAGCCGAAAAAATTAAGGCCGAATCTCCCGGCACGCCCGTCATCATGCTGACCGGATGGGGAACCATGCTTGAAGACAAAGGCGAGAACATTCCCAGGGTGGACGCCGTACTGAGCAAACCGCCGCGAGTGACCGAACTGGTCGACATGCTGAGTAAAGTGACCGGCGTGGCCGCGCCGCGGGACACTTCTTTTTTCAACCGCTACGGCTGAGAGGCGGGTTAGTTGGGGGTTTCGCACCAGGCAAGCTTCAGAAAACGATCTTTTTTTGGGCTCTGGTTGTGGTAGTCTGGGGAGATGAAAAGCCTGACCGCGGCAATGGGCCGGATGTTTGCCGGTCTGCGTTTTCGGTTATTGGCCTTGGTGCTGCTGGTGTGCGCTCCCTTGCTGCTGTTGATGCTGCACGCGGCCGGCGAGGACCGCCGCCGGGCGGTTGCCGATTGGCGCGCGCAAGCTCAAAACCTGCAGCTGCTTGCCAGCCGCGACGAAGATGAGCTCATCGGCAGCACACGGCAATTGCTTCTGGCCATTTCCGAATCGGCTTATGTCCGCTCGCTGGATCCGCGCCGATGCAAAAAAGGGCTGGATGATTTATTCGCCAGCTATCCGCGGTTCGCCAACCTGGGAGTGCTCACCACCAATGGCCAGGTGCTGGTTTGTGCTCGCCCGTCCTTGAGCGAAATACTCGCCGATCGAGCTTTTGTCCAGGAGGCCATCGCTACCCGCGCGTTCACCATCGGCTCTTTTCCCTCGGCCATCGGGCGTCCGACCATTAGTTTTGGGTTTCCCGTCCTGGACCACGCCGGGAAACTGCTGGCGGTGGTGTTTGCCGAACTGGATCTTCAGTACTTCGATCGCTTCGGCACTGAGGTTCCCGCGCAACTTCCTCGGGGCGCAACCTGGACTGAACTGGACCGAAGCGGCGTGGTGCTGGCTCGCTATCCGGGAGACCAGAGCTGTATTGGCAAAGTCTTTTCCGACGCGGAACTTTTAGGCACAGTTTTTGCCCGGTCCGAAGGTGTCCTGGAGCATGTCGACCCGCACGGTGTGCGCGATTTTTACGCGTTCGCGTCCCGCCCGAGCGATTTAGCCAAAGGTCGGGTCGTTTCGGTGTTGAGCATTCCGCGGCAGGTCCTCTTTGCGGAAGCCGATCAAGTGCTGCGAACCAATTTGGAATGGCTGGCCCTGGCGGCGGGCCTGGCGTTTGCCCTGGGATGGGGCGGTGGCAAATTCCTGATTCTGCGGCCGGTCAAAGCATTGGCGCGTTCCAGTGCGCGGCTGGCGCGCGGCGAATTGTCGGTCCGCACCGGAGTACCGCACACCCACGATGAATTGGGGCAACTGACCCTGGCGTTCGATCAAATGGCCCAGGCGCTGGAACAACGCGAGCGGGAACGCGAACGGGCGGCTCACAAATTGCAGGTCCTCTCGTACCGGTTGGTCGAAGTTCAGGAAACCGAACGGCGCCATATCGCCCGGGAATTGCACGATGAGATTGGCCAGAGCCTGACGGTAGCGGAAATGAATTTGCAGGCGGCCCTGCGCTGTCCTGCCACGGCCGCCAGGCAGAAACGCCTCGAGCAAAGCATCCAGGCTGTCGGAAGGGTGCTCGAGCAAGTGCACGATCTCTCGTTGAATCTTCGCCCATCCATGCTCGATGACCTCGGCCTGGAACCGGCCCTTCACTGGTACACGCATCGACAGGCCGGGCTCACCGGTCTGCGTGCCGAGTTCAAAGCCGCCCGCCTCGAGAACCGGCTCGACCCCGTCATCGAGACCGAATGTTTTCGCGTCGCCCAGGAGGCTCTGACCAATGTCGTGCGGCACTCCAAAGCCCGCGCGGTAACAGTGGACCTGAGCCAGCGCAATGGCCATTTGCACTTGCGAGTGCGCGACGACGGTATCGGGTTCGACGCGGCCGCTCTGCGTACCCGCGCGGTCCAAGGCGCCAGCCTCGGTCTGTTAAGCATGGAAGAACGCACGGCGCTGGCGGGCGGAGGTCTGGAGTTCAATACTGGCCCGGGCAAAGGCACGGAGGTGCACGCCTGGTTCCCGCTCAAGTGGCAGGCCGCCAGACTCTCAGAGTCCCACAATGACTGATTCCAATAGCCCAATTCGAGTTGTCTTGGCCGACGATCACCCGATTGTTCGCGCCGGGATACGCACCGAATTGGAAAAGATCAACGGTACCGTCGTGGTGGGGGAAGCCAGTGACGGGCGCGAGGCAATGGAACTGGTCCGGACTCTTAAGCCTACGGTCGTATTCATGGATATCTCTATGCGCGGGCTCAATGGGTTGGAGGCAACCGCAAGGATTACTAAAGAGTTCCCCCACACCCGCGTGATTATCCTATCGATGCACCAAAGCGATGAATACTTCTGGCAAGCGCTCAAGGTGGGGGCGTCAGGATATTTACTCAAGAAGGCCGCCACCACGGAATTGGCTGCCGCCCTCCAGCAGGTTTTGGGGGGCGAGATCTATCTGGCAAGGGAAATGTCGTCGCGCTTGGTCAAGAAACTTCCGCTCCATCAGATCATTCACCAAAAGACTCCGCTCGAAACTCTCAGCGAGCGCCAGCGCGAGATCCTTCAGTTGATTGCCGAAGGCCAGACCACCAAGGCCATCGCCCTCGTCCTGAAGCTCAGTCCCAAAACCGTCGAGTACCATCGCGCAAAACTGATGGAACACCTGAAAATCTATGATGTACCAGGCTTGGTCCGCTTTGCCTTGCAGTCAGGGTTAATCGCTCAGGAATAGCCAGCGCGTCGAAAGGGTCGGGCGTAGCATGCTGGGGTGGTGGTACTTATAGAATACGAGGCATTCGCAAATCCCCCTCGTAGCCCAATTTCCTTCTTGCCACCCCCGCTAGAAAGGGTAAAAGGGAGGCCAGAGAAAGGTCTGTTGGCGATTCGCTCCATATGATTTACCAGGAAAAGACGCCGGCCATGGAAGGCCGTCCGGCACAACCACTGGATCGGTACGCCTTGCCGCGACCGAAAGGGGCTCAGGAAATCAATCATCGAACCGTCCGTTCCAAACCCATTGCACATCCTCCTGGCCCCTCGTTGTTGAACAAAGTCCGGGAATTTCAGAGTGCCATCCAAATCCGGGCGACGGGTCTTTATCCGTATTTCCGGACGATTTCCTCGGCCCAGGACACGGAAGTGCTCATCGAGGGCAAGCGGGTTCTGATGCTGGGGTCCAACAGCTACCTGGGGCTGACCAACCACCCTAAGATCAAGGAAGCCGCCACAGCGGCCGTGGCCAAATACGGGACCGGCTGTGCCGGGTCCAGGTTCCTGAACGGAACGCTGGACATTCATCTGGAGCTGGAGGCGGCGCTGGCGAGGTTGGTGAATAAAGAGGCGGTTTTGTTGTATAGCACAGGCTTTCAGGTCAATTTGGGGGTAATTAGCGCTTTGGTGGGCAAGGGCGAGTACGTCATTGGCGACAAAAGCAATCACGCCAGTATCGTTGAAGGCTGCCTGCTGGCGCCGGGCAAGTTCTTCCGATTCCCCCATAAAGACATGGGCGCGCTGCAATCGCGGCTGCAACAGCTCGATCGTGAGGCCGGCAAGTTGGTCGTGGTGGACGGCGTGTTCAGCATGGAAGGCGATATCATTCAGCTTCCGCAGTTGTGTCGTCTGGCCAAAGAATACGGTGCCGCAGTCATGGTCGATGACGCTCATGCCATTGGAGTTCTGGGCAAACATGGGGCGGGCACGGCCAGTCATTTTGGCCTCACTGAAGACGTGCACCTGATCATGGGCACGTTCAGCAAATCCCTGGCCAGCCTTGGAGGATTCATCGGGTCGGATGCGGAGACGATCGATTACCTTAAGCACCATTCGCGATCGCTGATCTTCAGTGCGAGCATGAGCCCGGCCAATGTGGCGGCCGTGCTGGCGGCGCTCGAGATCATGCAGAACGAGCCGGAACGAATTGCGCAGCTGTGGAGAAACACGCAGCGAATGAAGCAAGGCCTGGTCAGTTTAGGATTCCACTTGGGGGCATCCGAAACGCCAATCCTGCCGGTCTATTGCCATGACATGACCTTGGCGTTCCTATTCTGTAAACGGCTTCAGGAAAGTGGCGTGTTCGTCAATCCAGTCGTTTACCCGGCGGTGGCGCCAGGTGATGAATTAATCCGGATCAGTCTGATGGCCACGCACACCGATAAGCAGATTGATTTTGCCCTCGAAGCGCTCGGCAAGCTCGGCAAGGAACTGAATCTGATCTGATTGAAGGTGCTGCTGACAGGCGCCAGCGGGTTTGTGGGCAGCCATATTCTCGACAGCCTGCTCGAACATCAGATTTCCACAGCCGTTTTGCTTCGAACAACAAGCTCAAGCCGCTTCCTGAGTCAGCAGCTGAACCAGGGTGAGGTGCGCCATGGCTCAATCGAGGAACCGGAAAGCCTTTTCAAAGCCCTTCAGGGCATAACCCATATCATCCACTGCGCCGGCCGCACCCGGGCCGTCAGCCGCTCTGAGTTTTACCAGACCAATCACTTGGGAACCCGTCATGTGATCGATGCGATCAATTCGCAAGGTTCTGGAATTGAAAGGCTTATCCATATTTCAAGCTTGGCGGTCTGCGGGCCCGCCACCGCCCAAGACCCTGCGAACGAGAAAACTCCCACCCGTCCGGTGTCGGACTACGGCAAGAGCAAACTGCAAGCCGAGCTCGAAGTCCGGGAACACTGCCGCGCGCCCTTCACGATTATACGTCCACCGGCCGTCTATGGTCCGCGTGACCTGGGTTTTTTTTCGATGTTTGCCGCCATTAAACGGCATTTGCTGCCACGACCAAAGAAAGGTCAGGCCTTAAGCATGGTGTATGCGCGCGATTTGGCCGAAGGAGTGGTCAATTGCCTGACGAGTCGGGCGACAGCAGGGCAGATTTACTTCGTCGCTTCACCGGAAGTCGTGAGTGGGCGGGGCATGGCGGAAGAAATTGCGCGGCAAATGGAAGACTGGACGATCCCGCTGCCGATGCCGGGGCTTGTGCTTTGGGTAATTTGTCTGCTGCAACAGTGCTTTTCGCAGCTAACCGGCCGGGCCAGTCTGTTGAATCTTCAGAAGTACGCCGAACTGCGCGCCCCGGGCTGGGTGTGCAGCCCGGCCAAATTTCAGGCCGACACCGGTTTTACGTGCCAGACCACGCTTCGGCAGGGAATCGGCCAGACGCTGGAATGGTATCGTCGCGAGCACTGGCTGTGAAAGGCTATACGTTCGTTGACTATGCCACGCAAGGTTACCTCGCATTGGTCGGGTTGCTGATCGTTCTGTTTCACGGCTCGGCCGTGCCTCATTGGGGTTGGCTGGTCTGTGCCCACGCCGGCTCGGGGATGCTCATCCAGGCGCTGATTTGGGGCAGTCTTCGCAGAACGCAATGCCGCGGAATAACCTTCGTTCGACATTTTTATCCCGTGTTGCTCTACGCGGGGCTATTCGCTGAGACGGGATGGCTCAATCAAATGTTCATCAAAGGATACCTTGATCCAACCATTATCCGGTGGGACCAGGCCTTGTTCGGCTTTCAACCCAGCCTGGTTTTCATGGAACGATTCCCGTACCTGGTGGTCAGTGAAATCTTTTACGCCTCTTATTTTTCGTACTACCTGATGATCGGCGGAGTTGGAATCGCTCTTTACCTTCGAAACCGGGCTGCTTTTGTTCATTATGTTTCGGTCGTCTCCTTCGTTTTTTACCTCTGTTATTTGATTTATATTTTTGTGCCGGTAATTGGCCCGCCGATTTTCTTTCGTAAGATTTACGGGTATACTCTGCCTCCGGAATTGCAGCAACTTGCGCCTGCGGGTTATCCCGCGACGGTAACTTCCGGTTTTTTTTATCGAATCATGAAGTGGATTTACGAAGTATTCGAAGCTCCTGGCGCGGCTATTCCCAGTAGTCACGTGGCGGTGGCCTTGTGCACGGTGTTCTTTTCCTTCCGTTACCTGCGCCGGATCCGCTGGTTACACCTGGTCGTGGCGGTGCTCCTTTGCCTGTCTACCATTTACTGCCGGTATCATTACGCCTGCGATGTTCTCGCGGGAATTGCCACCGCCGCTTTGCTTATCCCCGCCGCCAATTGGTTCTACCAACGGTTCGACTCCGGCGCACCGATGGTGGGCTCGTCCTCGCGCGATCTGAAATTGCCGCTGGCGGGAGAGGCCGCCAAGGGTTCGGGTAAACCCAACTGAACCGGCGCGCCTTTGTTTCATGCCTTTTCCTCTCGCTCATCCGGCCGCGATCCTGCCCTTAAGGCGGTTTTGCCCCAGGTTTCTCAGTTTCCCGGCTCTCGTTGCCGGGAGTATTAGCCCAGACACCGGTTACCTCTTTGGCGGCCTCGGCGTGGATGTCTACTCGCATAAACTCGTGCCGGGAACTTTCTTCGGCGTAATCAGCGGCCTGGTTCTATTGGCAGTGTATTGGTGGGCGGGTCCACGGGTATTGCCCTTGCTGGCCAGACCTTCTCGCGAAATGCTTCGCCCACTGCTCGTTATTAAAATGCCGCCAACCTTTCCCTTGTTGTTATCTCTAGCGATCGGCGTCTGGAGCCACTTGCTGCTGGATTCATTCACGCATTCGCAGGGTTGGTTGGTCCGGCATTCAGCACTGCTGCAAACACCTGTTTTCATGATCTACAACCATGCCATCAGAGTGTGCCATCTGCTCTGGTACGGCTTCTCGTTCGCGGGAATTGCGTGGCTTATATTGGCAACACGCCAATGGCTCGAGGATCAAAGGACCGGCAACGAGGTGGTGAAGAAAAAGTGGCACCTCTGGGAGGCCCTGCTGGGCGCGGCGCTGATCCTGCCCATTGAAATTATTCATCACCTGGCCCGCTCGCGTGCGGCGTTGGTGGTTGTCGCGGCATTGAGCCTGGGTTGTGTGGTCGTGGTTGCGGGCAGAATGGTGCGCGCGCGGCAGGCCGGCTGAAGGGGAGTTTTCATTTGACGCGCCGCGCAACGGTGCGCCACATTTTGCTTACCATGCTGCGACCTCTGTTCGTGACCGGCTTCGGTTTGTGCCTCCTCTCCGGCTGCGCGACGGGTTCCAAAGAAGGCAAAGCGACCCCTCGCCACGGGGTGAGCATCTCGCAGTTGGAAGATCGCTTGAGGATCGAGATCGATGGGCAGCTCTTCACAGAATACTTTTTCAAGGATGTTCCCCGCCCCTATTGTTATCCGGTGATTGGACCGGAAGGCAGCCCGATGACCCGCAATTGGCCGATGAAGACCACGCCTAACGAGGAGCACGACCATCCGCACCATCGATCCCTGTGGTTCGCACATGGCTCAATCAATGGCCACGATTTCTGGTCGGAAGAAAAGGACTACGGCAAAACCGTTCACGTCGCCTTCACGGAAATCAAATCGGGTCGCAAAATGGGCGAGATTAAATCACGAAACAACTGGGTGACGCACGAGGGCAAAGTAGTGCTCACCGATGATCGGCTGTTGCGGATTTATGAACCGGCCGCCCCGAGCGAGCGGGTCTTTGATTTTGAAATCACTTTGCACGCGAGCAACGGCCCGCTCACCTTCGGCGATACCAAGGAGGGCACGATGGCCATGCGGCTCGCCGAAACCATGCGCCTCAAGGGCCCTGTCGGCCGCGGGCATATCGTCAACAGCGAAGGCGTTCGCGATGATCAAACCTGGGGTAAACGAGCCGATTGGTGCGATTATTACGGTCCCGTGAATGGCAAAATCGTCGGGGTGGCCATTTTCGATCATCCACAAAACCCGCGGCACCCGACCTGGTGGCATGTGCGCGACTATGGGTTGTTTGCGGCCAACCCTTTTGGCCGGCATGATTTTGAAAAACTTTCGGACAAGACGGCTGGTGATCTGACCATTCCTGCTGGCAGTGACCTGAGGTTTCGTTACCGTTTCTACCTGCATGAAGGGGATGAAAAGCAGGCGCGCGTGGCGGAGCGCTACCAGGAATACGCCGCAACCAAATAACCGTATACCCAATACTGAGTCATGAACACGTTTAGTCGCCGGTCTTTCCTCAAATCATCACTCCTGGCCACGGCCTCAGCGGCAGTGTGGCCTGGACTGCTGCGCGGCGGCCTGCCGGGAGCTAATAGCGAGATCCGCTATGCCGTGGTGGGATTCAATGGCCGCGGAAAGGACCACCTTAAAGAAATGCGAGAAGTTCCCGGCACGCGCCTGGTCGCGTTGTGTGACGCGGATCGCAACGTTCTGAACCGGGAACTCAAGCAATGTGAAAACCGCGGCGACAAAGTTGAAGGCTACACCGACGTGCGCCGGCTGCTAGACAACAAGGATGTCGACGTCGTGACTTTCGCTACGCCAAACCACTGGCATTCGCTCGGCGCGATCTGGGCCCTCCAAGCCGGCAAGGACGTTTACGTGGAGAAACCGGTTTCACACGAGGTGTGGGAAGGCCGGCAGGTTGTCAATGCCGCCCGAAAGCACAACCGTATCGTCCAAGCCGGGACGC
>Ga0070741_10002078_pt1 | contig 55876 bp, 53 predicted proteins | sample Coa_R1_4_FD_66440 | JGI IMG/M metagenome (GOLD analysis project Ga0070741, IMG submission 66440) | Surface soil microbial communities from Centralia Pennsylvania, which are recovering from an underground coalmine fire - Coalmine... | ecosystem: Environmental > Terrestrial > Soil > Unclassified ... | reverse complement strand
GCGACCTCATGTCGCCGCGTCCGGACGTCGTCGTGACCGACGGGTTCACCGGGAACGTCGCGCTGAAGTCCATCGAGGGCGCGGTCAAGATGGTCGCCGGTCTCGTGTTCGGCGTGCTGGCGCGCGAGGACATCGCCGAAGCGGCCCAGGCGGTGATGCCGGCGCTGCTCGAGGTCGCCGCGGACCTCGACCCCGACGCGACCGGCGGGGCGATGCTGCTCGGCGTGAACGGCGTGTGTGTCATCTCGCACGGTTCGTCGTCGGCGACCGCGATCGTGAACGCGGCGCGCGTCGCGCGCGACTGCGTCGCCGCGGACATCGTCGCCCGGTTGGAGGAGGCGGCCGGCCGTGCCGGCTGAGACGCACGTCGCGCGCGGCCCGGTCGACCCCGACGACGTCTTCCGTGTCGTGCGCGCGCACCTCGCGGAGATCCTCTCCGTCGACGAGGACGAGATCACGCTCGACACGCGCGTCGTCGACGACCTGCACGCCGACGAGCTCGCGATCCTCGACCTCGTCGAGGCCGTCGAGGAGGAGATGGGGGAGCGGACCGTCGGCTTCGCGATCGACGACGACGACCTCGTGGACCTCCGGACCGTCCGCGACTACGTCGAGTACGTCCTCGAACGGATGCGGAGCACGCAGTCGTGAGCACGGACGACCACGACCGCGACGGCCTCGTCCGGCTCGAGGAGCGGCTCGGGTGGCCGTTCCGGGACCGCCGTCGCCTGCTGGGCGCGCTCGCGCACCGGTCGTGGTGCGCGGAGCACCCCGACACCGAGTCGAACGAGCGCCTCGAGTTCCTGGGCGACGCCGTGCTCGGCCTCGTCGTGACCGACCGGGTGTTCGCGCTCTATCCCGACCTCCCCGAGGGCGAGCTCGCGAAGGTGCGCGCCGCGGTCGTCAACGCGGAGGTGCTCGCGGAGCTCGCGGTCGAGGTCGGACTCGGCTCGGAGCTGCTGCTCGGCAAGGGCGAGGACGCGTCCGGCGGGCGCTCGAAGCCGTCGATCCTCTCGGACGCGATGGAGGCCGTCATCGCGGCCGTCTACCTCGACGGCGGCTGGTCCGCCGCGAACGAGCTCGTGCTCCGGCTCCTCGCCGGACGGATCGCGCTGGCCGCCGCCGGACCCGGCGGGCACGACTACAAGACCCGTCTCCAGGAGCTCGCGGCACGCCGGTTCGACCGCCTGCCGCGCTACCAGGTCGCCGGCCACGGGCCCGACCACGCGAAGCGCTTCGTCGCGACGGTGATGCTCGACGGCGAGGCGCGCGGAACGGGCGAAGGGCGTTCGAAGAAGCAGGCCGAGCAGGCCGCGGCAAAAGCCGCGTGGTTGTGGCTGTGCGCGCTGGACGAGTCCGCGAAGGAGGACGAACCGGTGGCCGCTGAGGGCAGGGAACACGAAGGAGAGTCGGATGCCGGAGCTGCCTGAGGTCGAGGTCGTCCGGCGCGACCTCGAACGCGAGGTGAGCGGCAAGCGGATCAAGGCCGTCGAGGTGAAGGGCATGCGCTCGATCCGGCGGCACCAGAACCGCAAGCAGTTCGTGTCGCGCCTCGAGGGCGTGCGCATCACCGGCGTGGACCGGCGCGGCAAGTACCTGTTGATGCGGCTCGAGGGCGGCGACGTGCTCGTCGCGCACCTCGGCATGTCCGGTCAGCTGCTGCGCGCGAAGTCCGCGAAGGAGGCCCTGCCGAAGCACACGCACGTCATCATCACGTTCACGCAGGGCGGGCAGCTGCGCTTCATCGACCCGCGCACGTTCGGCGAGATGTTCGTGACGTCGCTCGACGGCATCGAGCACGAGGTCGAGGAGCTCGCACACCTCGGTCTCGACCCGCTCGAGCGCAACATCTCGTGGGCCCAGTTCGGTCAGCTCATCGCGCAACGCCACACGAAGCTGAAGACCGCGCTGATGGACCAGACCTTCCTTGCCGGGATCGGCAACATCTACAGCGACGAGATCCTCTTCGAGGCCGGCCTGCGGTGGGACCGCATGACCGACTCGCTCACCGAGGAGGAGGTCAGGCGGCTCTACCGCGCGATGGTCGAGGTGCTGCAGGAGGCGGTGAAGCACCGCGGGTCGTCGCTCGCGGACGCGCAGTACGTCGACGTGTTCGGCAAGCCGGGCGAGTACCAGCTCCATCACAACGTGTACGCACGCGAGGGCGAGGCGTGCCGTCGCTGCCGGCGCCCGCTCGTGCGCCAGCGCGTCGGCAGCCGTTCGACGTTCTTCTGCGAGGCTTGCCAGGTGTGATCGGTGCACGATGAGGTCGTGCGGCGGCACGTGGTCGTGCACGGTCGCGTGCAGGGCGTCTTCTTCCGCGACTCGTGTCGTCGCGTGGCGCGTGATCTCGGTGTGACGGGCTGGGTCCGCAACCGGGCCGACGGCGCGGTCGAAGCCGCGTTCGAGGGCGCACGTGACGCGGTCGACGCGATGGTGCGGTGGTGTCACGACGGACCGCCGCGCGCCCACGTCACCGCGGTCGACGTCGACGACGAGCAGCCGGCCGGCGAGTCGGGGTTCGCGATCGCGTGACCGGCACCTCTGCACAGGTCCGCGGGGCCGTCCGATCCCGTCGCTACGCTCGCTCGATGATGTCGAGGGGGCCCGCGTGTTCCTGAAGTCGTTGACCCTCAAGGGCTTCAAGTCGTTCGCGGAACGGACGACGCTCGAGTTCGAGCCCGGCGTGACGGTCGTCGTCGGTCCGAACGGCTCGGGGAAGTCGAACGTCGTCGACTCGGTCGCGTGGGTGCTGGGTGCCCAGGGTGCCCGCAGCCTGCGCGGCGCCAAGATGGACGACGTCATCTTCGCCGGTACGGCGCAGCGCCCGGCACTCGGGCGCGCCGAGGTGTCGCTCACGATCGACAACAGCGCCGGTCTGCTGCCGATCGAGTTCTCCGAGGTGACGATCACGCGGACGCTGTTCCGCACCGGCGAGTCCGAGTACCAGATCAACGGCGCGCCGTGTCGCCTGCTCGACATCCAGGAGCTCCTGTCGGACTCGGGCATCGGGCGGCAGCAGCACGTCATCGTCGGCCAGGGTCAGCTCGACACCGTGCTCAACGCGCGCCCGGAGGACCGGCGGGCGATCGTCGAGGAGGCCGCCGGGATCCTCAAGTTCCGCAAGCGCCGGGAGAAGGCCGAACGCCGCCTCGAGGCGACCGAGGGCAACCTGCTCCGGCTGCAGGACCTCCTGCGCGAGGTGCGCCGCGGGCTCACGCCGTTGCAGCGCCAGGCCGACGCCGCGCGCCGTCACGACGGTCTCGTCGACGAGCTGCGCGCGATCCGTGTCCACCTCGCGGGGCACGAGATCGCCGGTCTGCAGACGCGTCGCGAGCGCCTGCGCGACAAGCGCGCCGAGCTCGACGGCAACGACGCGCGTGTGCGCGCGCGACTGCGCGAGCTGGACGCCGCGGTGCTCGACGCCGAGCACGCGCTCAGCGCGCTCGGCGACGACGACCTCGCGGACGCGCTCGTGCGCGTCGAGTCGTTGCGCGAGCGGGCACGCGGGCTGCGCGCGCTCGCCGCGGAGCGCCAGCGGGGGCTCGAGCGCGAGCTCGCGGCCGCCGCCGACACCGGCGTCGTGGAGACGCTCGTCGCCGACGCCGCCGCGGTCCGTGCCGAGCTCGCCTCCGTCGACGCCGAGGCCGCCGATCTCGCCGGTCCGACGGTCGAGCTCGAGGAGGCCGAGCGCCGGCTCGCGCAGGAGCGGGCGGCGCTCGCGGACGCGGAGGCCGACGACGTCGCGGAGCGGCTCGCCGCGGCGCGCCGTGACCTGCAGGCGGGGCGCGAGGCGTTGCAGCGCGGAGAGGCCGAGATCGGCCGCCTCGACGCGCGCCGCGCCGCGATCGAGGAGCGACTCGCGCGGCTCCGCGACGAGCAGCGCGACGCTCGGGCGGAGCTCGAGGCGGCCGACTCGCGGGCGAGCGAGCTCGCGGTTGCGGTCGAGGCCGCGGTCGAGCGCCGGCGTGCCGCCGAGGACGCGCGCCACGATGCGGAGACCGCTTCACGCGCGGCCGAGGGCGAGGCGCAACGCTGGCGTGCCCGCGCGGAGGCGCTCGCCCAGGCGCTCGACGCCGCGCGCTCGCAGACGGGCGCCGAGCGGGTCGCCGGCCTGCCCGGCGTCGTCGGCCCGCTGGTCGACCACCTCGAGATCGACGCCGGCGCCGAAGCTGCGGTCGCCGCCGCGCTCGGCGACGCGCTGCGCGCGGTGGTCGTCGACGGCGGTGGCGCAGCACGCGCCGCGCTCGAGCGCCTGAAGGACGGCGACGCCGCCGGGCTCCTCCTCGTGCTCGACGCGCGTCACGCCGCGCCTGTGCAGGGCCGGCTCGTGCCGCCACGTACCCGCCCCCTCGTCGAGTGCGTCCGAGCGCGCGTGCCCGCGCTCGAGGCGTCGCTCGCGCGCCTGCTCGACGGCGTGATGCTCGCGGCAGGCGACTGGCACGACGCGCTCGACGTCGCGCTCGCCAACCCCGGCCTCGTCGTCGTCACGCGCGACGGTGACTGCTTCGGCGGCGCGCGGGCATGGCGCGCGGGATCGGACCGCGACGCCGGCGTCACCCGGGCCGCGCTCGACGAGGCGACCGAGCGAGCGGAGCGTGCCGAGGCCCGTCGTGCGGACGTCGAGGGCGGGCTCGAGGACGCGCGCGCCGCGGTTCGTGACGCGCAAGCCGCGGAGTCCGCCGCGCGCGACGAGGCACGCGCGAGCGCGGAGCGCCGGCAGCGCGCCGCGACGGTGCTCGAGCAGCTCGACCGCGAGTCGCACACGCGCGTCGCGGAGCTCGAGCAGGTCGCGTCGGAGCTCGCGACGGTGCGCGACCGGCACGTCGCCGACGACGCGCGCATCTCGGAGCTGCAGCTCGTCCTGCCTGGTCTCGAGCGGGCCGAGCAGGACGCACGCGCTCGCGAATCGGAACGGGCACGCGCGCGGGCCGCGCTCGCGGAACGTGAGCAGGCGACGGTCACGCTGCGCCGTGACCTCGAGGTTCGGGCCGCCGCGCTCGAGGAGCGTCGCGGGCTGCTCCGACGCCGACTCGCGGACGTCGAGGAGCGGCTGGCGCGCGACCCGGAGGCACAGGCGGCGGCCGAGCGTCACCGGGCGGCCCTCGCCGCGCGGGCGCGCGCGTGTGCGGTGCTCGTCGCGACGCTCGACGAGCGGCTCGCCACGATCGCGTCGGTGCACGACCGCGTCTCGGAGCGCCGCCGCCGGCGTTCCGAGGAGGCCGGTGCCGCCGGTCGCACGCTCGACACCTTGCGCAACGAGCGCGCCGGTCTCGAGCGCGAGCTCACGGAGCTGCGTGAGCATGTGTCGCGCACGGAGATCGAGGAGGCCGAGACGCGGATGCGTCTCGAAGCGGCGGTCGAGCGGTTGCGCACCGAGTACGACTGCGAGCCGTCCGTCGCGCTCGACGCTGCGCCGCCCGAGATCCCCGAGGGCACGACGCTCGCCGGTCGCGCGCGCGAGCTCGAGCGCGAGCTGCGGCTCATGGGTCCCGTCAACCCGCTCGCGCTGCAGGAGTACGACGAGATGCGCGAGCGGCACGACTTCCTGCAGCAGCAGCTCGAAGACGTGAAGGAGAGCCGTCGCGAGCTGACGCGGGTCATCAAGGCCGTCGACCGCGAGATCGTCACCGTGTTCGAGGCCGCGTTCGCCGACGTCGCGCGCCACTTCGACGCGCTGTTCACGACGCTGTTCCCCGGCGGCTCGGGCCGCGTGTCGCTGACGGATCCGGACGACATGCTCGACACCGGCATCGAGATCGAGGCGCGGCCGTCGGGCAAGAACACGCGCCGCCTGTCGCTGCTGTCCGGTGGCGAGCGGTCGCTCACCGCCCTCGCGTTCCTGTTCGCGGTGTTCCGGGCCCGGCCCTCGCCCTTCTACCTGCTCGACGAGGTGGAGGCCGCGCTCGACGACGTCAACCTCCACCGCTTCCTGGACCTGATCCACGAGTTCCGCGACGAGGCGCAGCTCGTCGTCGTGTCGCACCAGCGCCGGACCATGGAGGCGGCCGACTGCCTCTACGGCGTGTCGATGCCGCCGGGCGGGTCGAGCCGCGTCGTCAGCCAGCGCATGACCGGCGACGACGGGTTGCTCGTCGAGGCGACCGCCGCGCGGTAGCCGCGCGCGTCCGATGACGCCGGTCGTCGCGGCCACGCTCGTCGCGCAGAGCACGACGGACGCCGGTCGCGTCGCGGCCTGCGGGCCGCGCGGGCAGCAGGGTTGGCTGTGCTCCACGGTCTACGAGGTCAGCCACAACCAGCGCGCCGCGGAGATAGCGGACACGCTCTCGAAGCCGGTCCGCATCCTCGTGATCCTGCTCGTCGCGTGGTTGATCGTGCGCGTCGCGCGCCGTCTGGTGCGGCGTGGCTTCCGGCGCGTCGGTCAGGCCGACGAGCGCATCAGCTCGCTCCGGCGCCGCGCGGGATTGTCCTGGCTCGACACGGGGCCGATCCCGAACGTGCGCCGCGCGCAGCGCGCGGAGACGATCGGCGCGCTGCTCGCGAGCATCGTCGCCGTCGTCGTGTGGGCGATGGCGCTCATCAGCGTGCTGGACGCGCTCGGCGTCGCCCTCGGTCCGATCGTCGCCGGCGCGGGGATCGTCGGCGTCGCGATCGGCTTCGGCGCGCAGAGCCTCGTGCGCGACTTCCTGAGCGGCATCTTCATGCTCGCGGAGGACCAGTACGGCGTCGGGGACGTGATCGACGCGGGTGTCGCGACCGGAACGGTCGAGGGCATCAGCCTGCGCACCACGCGTCTGCGCGACGTCGAGGGCGTGGTCTGGCACGTGCCGAACGGGACGATCACGCGCGTCGGCAACAAGTCGCAGCAGTGGTCGCGCGCGCTGCTCGACCTCAAGCTCCCCGCCGACGCCGACATCGCGCGTGCGAGCCAGGTCATCCAGGAGACCGCCGACACCGTCTGGCGCGATCCCACGTTCGGCCCGCTCGTGATCGACGAGCCCGAGGTCTGGGGCGTCGAGGACGTCAGCCCCGAGAACGTCGTCATCCGGCTCGTCGCCAAGACGCGGCCGCTGGAGCAGTGGCGCGTCGCGCGCGAGCTGCGCGCGCGGGTGACGAACGCGTTGCGCGCCGCGGGCATCGTCGCGTCACCGACGACTTCGACGACCGCGGGTCCGCAGGACGAGCAGCCGAGCTGACCGGCCGCGCCCCGTAGGATCGATCGCTCATGACCGCGCTCATCGTCGTCCTCGCCATCGTCGTCTTCGGGCTCCTGCTCGCCGGGCTCGGGATCGGGTTGTCGAGACGCGCGCAGCGGCGAACGCGCGAGATCAGCGAGCAGCTCGGGATCCCCGTCGAGCGTCCGCCCCGGGCCGAGCCCGAGGCGCGCGGGCAGGGGACCGTCGCACCGCCCGCGCGGCCCGCACCGCCGGTACGCCCGCGCCCCGGCCGACCCCCCGCTCGCCCGGAGGGCGCGCCCGCGCCGCCGGTCCCCGAGGCGCCGCCCGGGGAGCCGTCGGTCACGATCCCGGAAGCGCCGCCGGCGCCGCCCGCGCCTCCGGCCGCGGCCCCGCCCGCTGCCGCGCCGCCCGTCAAGCCGCGCCTGCGCGACCGGCTCGGCCGCACGCGTGCCGCGTTCAGCGGCTTCCTCAGCGACCTGACCGGCCGGGGCCACGTCGACGACGAGATCTGGGACGAGCTGGAGGAGAGCCTGCTGCTGGCCGACGTCGGCGTGCCGACCACCGCGCGGGTCCTCGAGGAGCTGCGCGAGCGCGCGAAGGAGATGAAGGTCTCCGACGCCGCGGAGCTGCTCGAGCTGCTGCGCGCCGAGCTGGTCGCGGTGCTGGAGCCCGCGGATCGCGCGCTGCGAACGTCCGCCGACGGCGCCGCGAGCGTGTGGATGTTCGTCGGCGTGAACGGCGTGGGGAAGACGACGACGATCGCCAAGCTCGCGCAGCACGAGGTCGACGACGGCAAGCGTGTCGTCCTCGCCGCGGCGGACACGTTCCGCGCCGCGGCCGCGGAGCAGCTCGCCACGTGGGCCGGCCGCGTCGGCGCGGAGCTCGTGCGCGGGCAGGAGGGCGCGGACCCGGGCTCGGTCGTGTTCGACGCGATGAGCGCGGCGGCGAGCCGTGACGCCGACCTCGTGCTCGTCGACACCGCGGGGCGGCTCCACACGAAGGTCAACCTGATGGAGGAGCTGAAGAAGCTCCGGCGCATCGTCGAGCGGACGCCCGGCGCGCTGCAGGAGGTCCTGCTCGTGATCGACGCGACGACCGGTCAGAACGGGCTGATCCAGGCGCGCCAGTTCACCGAGGCGGTCGACGTCACCGGCGTCGTGCTGACGAAGCTCGACGGCAGCTCGAAGGGCGGCATCGTCCTCGCGATCCAGGCCGAGCTCGGCATCCCGGTCAAGGTCGTCGGCATCGGCGAGTCCGCCGCGGACCTCATCCCGTTCGACGCGGTCGAGTTCGTCGACGCGCTGCTCGGGTGAGAACGTTCGTGCGCGCTCGCAAGCTCGCCGCTGGCGCCCGGTAGCATCGCGGTTCCCCCTGCCGGGGACCTGCCTCATGTTCGACGCCCTCTCGGACCGCTTCGACTCGATCTTCACCCGCCTGCGCGGCCGCGGCCGCCTGAGCGACGACGACGTCGACGAGGTCGCGCGCGAGATCCGTCTCGCGCTGCTGGAGGCCGACGTGAACGTGCGCGTCGTGCGCGCGTTCATCAACCGGATCAAGGAGCGCGCGAAGGGCGCGGAGGTCGCCAAGAGCCTCACGCCCGCGCAGCAGGTCATCAAGATCGTGCACGAGGAGCTCGTCACGACGCTGGGGGGCACGACCGGCAAGCTGACGATGAGCTCGAAGCCGCCGACCGTCGTGATGCTCGCCGGGCTGCAGGGCTCCGGGAAGACGACCGCGGCGGGGAAGCTCGCGCGCCACCTCAAGAGCCAGGGTCTCGGCGTGCTGCTCGTCGCCGCCGACCTGCAACGTCCCGCCGCCGTCGAGCAGCTGCGCGTCCTCGGCCGGCGTCTCGACGTGCCGGTGCACGCCGCGGGTGACGGCGTGCCCGACCGTCCCGTCGCGGTCGCGCGCACGTCGCTCGACGAAGCTGCGCGCCTCGGTCGCAACGTCGTCATCGTCGACACCGCCGGCCGTCTGCAGGTCGACGAGGACCTCATGGACGAGCTGCGTGACGTCCGCGACGTGCTGCAGCCGCACGACACGCTGCTGGTCGTCGACGCGATGACCGGTCAGGAAGCGGTGAACGTCGCGGAGGCGTTCGACCAGGCGGTCGGGCTCGACGGCGTGGTGCTCTCGAAGATCGACGGCGACGCGCGCGGCGGCGCGGCGCTGTCGGTGAAGGAGGTCGTCGGCAAGCCGATCCTGTTCGTCGGCACCGGCGAGAAGCTCGAGGACTTCGAGCCGTTCCACCCCGACCGGATGGCGAGCCGGATCCTGGGCATGGGCGACGTGCTCACGCTCATCGAGAAGGCCGAGGCCGCGTTCGACAAGGACCAGACGGCCAAGGCCGAGGCCCGCCTCCGCAAGGGTCAGTTCACGCTCGAGGACTTCCTCGAGCAGATGCGGCAGGTCCGCAAGATGGGACCGCTCGGCAACATCGTCAAGATGATGCCCGGGCTCCCGAAGGAGCTGAAGCAGACGGAGGTCGACGAGTCGGAGATCGCGAGAGTCGAGGCGATCATCTGCTCGATGACCCCCGAGGAGCGCCGCGAGCCGTCGGTCATCAACGGGTCGCGCCGGCTGCGCATCGCCCAGGGCAGCGGGACCACGACCCAGGATGTGAACGCGCTGCTGAAGCAGTTCAAGATGGTGCAGCAGGTCATGAAGTCGGTGGCGGCCGGGAAGCGGCCGAAGATGCCGATCCCCGGTCTGTAGGCTCGACGCTCTGCGCCGCCCTCCCGAGTGACGAAGGGACCCCACGTTGGCCGTCAAGATCCGCCTCATGCGCGTCGGCAAGAAGAAGCAGCCGACCTATCGCGTCGTCGTCGCCGACGGCCGCTCGCCCCGCGACGGGCGCTACATCGAGATCATCGGGCAGTACGGGCCGCGCCAGGAGCCGTCGCACGTCGCCATCGACGACGACAAGGCGCTCGCCTGGCTGCGCCAGGGTGCGCAGCCGACCGAGCAGGTCCGCAAGCTCCTCGAGTCGACCGGCGTGTGGGAGCGCTTCAAGGCCGAGCGCCCGAAGGCGGCCGCGCGCCACAAGCCCCGCCAGCAGAAGGCGAAGCAGGTGAAGCCGGTCGCCGAGCCCGCGCCGGCCGCGGCGCAGGCACCGGCCGAGGAGAGCGCGCCCGCCGAGGAGACCGAGTCGTGAGCGATCCCGGTGTCGACGACGACGTCGACGAGATCGCGCCGGAGGGCAACCGCATCGTCGGCGCACGCGCTCGTGCCGTCGTCGAGCACGTCGCGCGCGCGGTCGCCGAGGACCCGGACGCCGTCGAGGTGGATCTCGAGGAGCGCCCCGGCGAGGTGCAGCTCCTGATCCGCACGAACCCGTCCGACATGGGGCGCCTGATCGGCAAGCGCGGCCGCGTGATCCAGGCGCTGCGCCAGGTGACGCGCGCGGCGGGCGCGGCCGAGGGCGTGAAGGCCAACGTCGACGTCCTCGAGTAGCGAGCGTCGCGGCGGCCGGCTCGAGATCGGCCGCGTGGGACGCGCGCACGGCCTGGGCGGCGAGGTCGACGTCGTCGCGACGACGAACCGCGCCGAACGGTTCGCGCCCGGGTCGGTGCTGTTCGCGGGGGACCGCCGGTTGGTCGTCGCCCGCTCCCGACAGCAGCGCGGCCGCTGGATCGTGCGGTTCGACGGCGTCGACGATCGCGACGCGGCCGAGGCGCTGCACGGCGCGGTCCTCACCGGCGAGCCGCTCGCCACGCTCGACGAGGGCGAGCGCTGGGTGCACGAGATGATCGGCCGCGACGCGATCGACCCCGGCGGTGCGGTCCTGGGCCGTGTCGTCGCGGTCGAGGCCAACCCCGCCCACGACCTGCTCGTGCTCGACGACGGGACGCTCGTCCCGATGGTGTTCGTCGTCGACGACACGGGCGCCGGGCTCGTCGTCGACGCACCGGAGGGTCTGCTCGACGTGAACCGGCGCGACGCGCGCTGAACGATGCGCGCCGACGTGTTCACGATCTTCCCGGAGCTCGTCCAACCCGCGTTGCGCGTGTCGCTGCTCGGGCGCGCGTGCGAGTCGGGCGTCCTCGACGTGCGGGTCCACGACCCGCGCGACTTCACGACCGACCGCCACCGCAGCGTGGACGACACGCCGTTCGGGGGAGGCGCGGGGATGGTGATGGCGCCCGGTCCGCTGTTCGCGGCCGTCGAGGCCGCGGAACCGCCCCGGCCGGTGCTCCTGCTGTCCGCGAGCGGCCGCCGGTTCGACCAGGCGTGGGCGGTCGAGCTCGCGGGCGGCGAGGGGTTCTCGCTCGTGTGCGGCCGGTACGAGGGCGTCGACCAGCGCGTCGCCGACCACCTCTGCGACGGCGAGCTGTCGATCGGCGACTACGTGCTCGCGGGCGGCGAGGCGGCCGCGGTCGTCGTGCTCGAGACCGTCGCCCGGCTCGTGCCCGGGGTGATGGGCAACGCGGCGTCGGCCGACGAGGAGTCGTTCGGTGGCGCGGGCGGGCTGCTGGAGTACCCGCAGTACACCCGGCCGGCGTCGTTCCGGGGCTGGGAGGTGCCCGACGTGCTCCGCTCGGGCGACCACGCCGCCGTCCGGCGCTGGCGCCACGCCCAGGCGCTGCGCCGCACCCTGGAGCGCCGCCCCGACCTGCTGCAGGGCCGGCCGCTGACCGACGCCGAGCGCGCCCTGCTCGACCTCCCTGACGAGGGGTGACGGCTGCACCGGCGGCTACAGTTGGTGCTCCACCTCACCGCCCCGGGGGTCCCGCACGATGAACCGCACCGATCTGGTCGACCGCGCCCACCTGCGTGACGACGTCCCCGAGTTCGCCCCGGGCGACACCATCAAGGTCCACGTCCGCGTCGTCGAGGGCAACCGCGAGCGCACCCAGCTCTTCCAGGGCGTCGTGATCCGCCGGCAGGGCAGCGGCGTCCACGAGAGCTTCACCGTCCGGAAGGTCAGCTTCGGGGTCGGCGTCGAGCGGACGTTCCCGGTCCACTCGCCCACGATCGCCAAGATCGAGGCCGTGACCAGGGGCGACGTCCGGCGGGCCAAGCTGTACTACCTGCGCGACCGCATCGGGAAGGCGGCCAAGGTCAAGGAGAAGCGCACCTGAACCCGGTCGTTGGCCGGCCGGGGACCGCGTACACTCGCGGCGATCGGGAGGGCTCCGGTGAGCGCTGAGGACCTCGAACGGTACGAGACCGAGATCGAGCTGCAGCTCTACAAGGAGTACCGCGACGTCCTGCCGATGTTCGCCTACGTCGTCGAGACCGAGCGGCGGTTCTACCTGACCAACAAGGTCACGATGGACGTCCACAACGAGGGCGGGCGCGTCTACTTCGAGCTCAACCTCCAGGACGCGTGGGTCTGGGACATGTACCGGCCCGCGCGCTTCGTCGCCAACGTGCGGGTCGTCACGTTCAAGGACGTCAACGTCGAGGAGCTGGCGGGCAAGGAGCTCTGAGCCGCCGATGCCGACGGGCGAGGGGCCGCCCCGTCGACCGGATCCACGGCGTGTTCTCGGTGCGCGCGGCGAGGCGTTGGTCGGGGACTGGTACGTCGAGCACGGCTACACCATCCTCGATCGCAACTGGCGCTGCCGCGACGGCGAGCTCGACCTCGTGGTGGAGCGCGGTCATGTCATCGTGTTCTGCGAGGTGAAGACACGGAGCAGCGACCGGTTCGGCGCGCCCGTCGAGGCAATCACGCGCGCGAAGCGGCAGCGCCTGCGTGTCCTCGCCGCGAAGTGGCTCGACGAGCACCGGCCGGCGCTGCGCGAGCTGCGCTTCGACGTCGCCTCGGTCATGCGGACGCGTGACGGCGAGATCGTCATCGACGTCCTGGAGGGCGCGTTCTGACGAGCGCGCGTCCCCGCGCGCGTCGCGATCCGGTCACGAACGCGAGCGTCGAGGTCTGCGCGCGCCGTCGCGTTCGCGCTCGCGGCGACGCAGCTCCGCGCGCCAGCACGGCGTGTGCCAGTGGCGCCGGTGGTCGGGTGCGTCGCGGGGCACGACGACCTCGTGCCCGACGCCGACGTCGATCTCGTGGTCGCAGCCGGGACAGCGGTATCGCTTGACCGCTTCGTACGGCTGGACGTGGCGAACGTCCTCGTCGTGGTCGTCGTCGTCCACGTGGCGCACCGTAGCGGCGCACGCGCCCGGATCACACCGGCCACAGGAACCCGCGCGACTGGGTGAGCAGTCCCGCGCGTTGGCACTCGGCGAGAGCGCGCGCGAGCGCCGCCGGGTCGAGCCCCGTGCGCGCGGCGAGCTGGTCCGCGGTCGCGGGTTCGCCGCCGCACGCGCGCACGCACGCCTGCGCGTCGACCGAGACGTGTACGGACGGGCGTGGAGCCCATCCCCGCCGCGAGCCCTCCGTCATGCCGAGCGCGAGGAGGACGTCGGACGGGTCGAGGAGCGGGTGCGCGCCGTCCGCCAACAGCGCGTTGCAACCCGCTGCGGCCGGATTGCGTCGCGAGCCCGGCATCGCGAACAGCGGGCGGTCGTACTCGAGCGCGCGCTCGGCGGTGATGCGCGCGCCACCCTTGACCGTCGCCTCGACCACGACGACGACGTCCGCCAGCGCGGCGATGATCCGGTTGCGGACCGGGAAGCGCGTCGGCTCCGGCTTCGTCCCGAACGCCGACTCGCCGACCAGCAATCCCGCCGCGCGCACACGGTCGAACAACGCACGATGCCGGCGCGGATAGACGACGTCCAGTCCGGTCGCGACGACGCCGATCGGGACGCCGCCGGCTTCGAGCGCGCCCTCGTGCGCGGCGGCGTCGATGCCGATCGCCATCCCGCTCACGATCGAGCACCCGGCGTCGGCGAGCGCGCGCCCGAGCTGGCGTGCGTCGTCGAGACCCTGCAGCGTCGCTGCACGCGTCCCGACGATCGCGACCCTCGGCCCACAGAACGCGTCGAGCGTGGTTCCCTCGGCGAGCAGCACCGCGGGCCGGCGCGGGACGTCGTCACGGATGGGATAGTGCGCGTCCGTCGCGAGGACGACCTGCGTGCGGCGCCGAGCGATCGTCCGCTCGGCTGCTGCGACGTCGACCGTCTCCGACCACCGGTCGACGAGCGCGGCCATCTCAGGCGCGCCCGTCGCGGGTGACCGCGCGCGGATGACGTCTGTGACGGCGCGGTCGCGATCGAGCACCGCGGCGACGGCGTCGCGCGGGTCCGGCCATGCCCGGAGCAGCGCGTCGAGGCGCGCGGGCGTCATCGAGGCGAGCGACACCAACGCGAGCGCCGCCGCGTCCGTGCCCGTCGTGCCGGTTGCATCGGCCGTGACGTCCACCGCGCTCACGGCGTGTCCTGACGCAACGACTCGGCCAGGAGCAGGTGCGAGGGATCGATGTCGTCGACACCCGCGAGGTCTGCGATCGTGCGCGCGACCTTTCGTACGGTGACGGCGCCGCGCCCGGTCAACTGCCGTCGTCGGACGATCTCGCGCCACACCTCGGACGCGACCCGGTCGAGGGGCGCGAAGTCGCGCAGCCGTCCGGCGGGGACCGCCGCGTTGCGCCGCCACGGCAGTCCGTCGTAGCGAGCACGTTGCCGAGCGACGGCGCGGGCGACACGCGCCGCGACGACGGCGGACGGATCGCCGGGCTGCTCGTCGGCGTCGGGCCGGGCCACGGACATCCGCAGCTCGAAGCGGTCGAGCAGCGGGGCGGACAGGCGCCGGCGGTAGCGCGCGAGGCGACCCGGGTCGCACGTGCACTCGGTGACCGCGCGGCCGCACGGGCACGGGTTGGAGCACGCGATCAGCAGGAAGTCGGCGGGGAACGCCAACGTCGACGACTGGCGCGAGATGCGTACGACGCGCTCCTCCAGCGGCTGACGCATGGCGTCCAGCACGGCGGGCGCGAACTCGCCGAGCTCGTCCATGAACAACGTGCCGCAGTGCGCGAGCGTGATCTCGCCGGGACGCGGTCGAACGCTGCCGCCGCCGACGATCGCCGCGCTCGACGCAGTGTGGTGGGGCGCGCGGAACGGCGGCCGGGTCATGAGCACACCGTCGGGGACCTCACCCACGACGGAGTGGATGCGCGTGACGTCCAGCGCCTCCTCGGGGAGGAGGTCCGGGAGGATCGTGACGACCCGCCGCGCCACCATCGTCTTCCCGACGCCCGGCGGCCCGACGAGCAGGAGATGGTGACCGCCGGCGGCCGCGATCTCGAGCGCGAGGCGGACCTCCTTGAGACCGCGCACGTCGACGAGGTCGAGCGCCTCGGCATCCGAATCGGTCCCCGCCGGCGGGCCGGCGCCCGAGCCGCGGCGCGGCGCCACGTCGTCGGGCGACGGCCACGAGAGCTCGCTCTTCAGACACGCGCGCAGCTCGGGGAGGGTCCGCACCGGGAGCACGTCGACGCCGGCGACGAGCGCGGCCTCACGCGCGTTGGCGGCCGGGACCACGACCCGGCCGTAGCCCTCCCGGCGGAGCGCGTGCACCAGCGCGAGGGTGCCGGGGACGGGCCGGACCGACCCGTCGAGGCCGAGCTCGCCGAGCACCCCGATGCCGTCGAGACAGCCCTGCGGCAGCTCGCCGACCGCCAGGAGGACCCCGGTCGCGACCGCGAGCTCGAGCCCGGACCCCGTCTTGCGGAAGCCGCCCGGCGCGAGGTTGACCGTGATGCGCCGCATCGGCCACTCCAGGCCCGACGACAGCAGTGCCGCGCGAACGCGTTCACGCGACTCGCGGCCGGCGGCGTCGGGCAGCCCGACGACGTTGTACGCGGGCAGGCCGTTCGAGACGTGGATCTCGACGGCGACCAGCTGACCGTCGACGCCGAGCAACGTGGCGGAGCGGACCGACGCGAGCACGAGAGACCTCCGGGACCGGACGTGCGGGGTGCACGAGCAGTGCAGGGGAGGCCGGTGACCGCGGCGTCTCGACGGTGCCCCCGACCCTAGAGCAGGGGTACGTCAGCGAACGGCCGGAGCCCGGTTACCCTGACCGCCACGATGGCCGCCGAGACCGGCGCACCTTCACGTGCGCGTGATCCGCGGTGGCGGTTCGACGCCTTCGTCGCATCGCTGCAGGCGCGCAGCCCCCACACCGAGGCGGCGTACGAGCGCGACGTCGCCCAGTTCGTCGCGTGGCTCGAACGCGGCGCCGTGGGGGGTCCGGCGGACGTCGATCACGCGACCTGTCGCCGGTACCTGGCCTATCTCACGACACGGCGCCTCGCGCCGCGCTCGATCGCCCGCAAGGCCGCGGCCGTCCGCGCCTACCTGCGCTTCCTGCATCGCGCCGGCGTCACGCCCGTGGACGTCGGCCGCAGCCTGCGCGCCCCGAAGGGCGCCGCCCGGCTGCCCCGCGTGCCCCGGCGGGCCGAGGCCGAGGCGCTCCTCGAGCGCGCGGTCAGGTCGGGACCCGAGCCCGCGGACCGCGCCCGGACCGGGACCGATGCCGCCAGTCGCGACGCGCGACGGGCCGCCTCCGCCCTGCGCGACGTCGCGGTCCTCGAGGTGCTCTACGGGACCGGGCTGCGCGTCTCCGAGTGCTGCGGCCTGACGCTCGAGGGTTGCGACCTCCGTCGCCGCCATCTGACGGTCGTCGGCAAGGGGTCGAAGACACGCCGCGTCCCGCTCGGCGAGCCGGCCGCGGCCGCGCTGGAGGCCTGGCTGCGCGACGGGCGTCCCCGGCTCGTGACGGGCGAGAGCCCCCGCGAGGCCGTCTTCCTGAACGCCCGGGGTCGGGCGCTCGGGCCGCGGGACGCCCGCCGGATCGTGGAGCGCAACCCGTTGCCGGACGGCCGTGTGCTCCACCCGCACGCCTTCCGGCACGCGTTCGCGACCCACCTCCTCGAAGGCGGGGCGGATCTGCGGACCGTCCAGGAGCTCCTCGGCCACGCGGACCTGGCGACGACGCAGGTCTACACTCATCTGACCCGTGACCGGCTCCGAGCCGTCTACGACGCCACCCACCCTCGTGCCTGACGACACCCTCGACGATGCCGCTGCACTCGTTGCCGACCTCTGGCAGCAGTACAAGACGGCCGGGACTCGCGAGGCGCGCGAGCGGCTGATCCTGCACTACTCGCCGCTCGTGAAGTTCGTCGCCGGCCGCGTCGCCGCAGGTCTGCCCCAGAACATCGAGCAGGCCGACCTGGTGAGCTACGGGATCTTCGGCCTCATCGACGCGATCGACAAGTTCGACCCGGCGCGGGGCTTCAAGTTCGAGACGTACGCGATCTCGCGAATCAAGGGCGCCATCATCGACGAGCTGCGCTCGATCGACTGGGTCCCGCGCTCGGTGCGGTCCAAGGCGCGAGCCATCGAGCGCGCCTACTCGAAGCTCGAGAACGAGCTGCGCCGCACGCCGGAGGACTCCGAGGTCGCGACCGAGCTCGGGATGAGCGAGGGCGAGTTCGCGCAGACGCTCTCGCAGATCTCCTTCGTCGGTCTCGTCGCGCTCGACGAGCTCCTCAGCGCGGGCGCGGAACGTGGCAACTCGACGACGGTGGGCGACACGATCGCCGACTCCGCGCACGATCCGGTCCAGGCGTTCGAGCTCGACGAGATGAAGCACGTCCTCGCCGACGCGATCAACCGGATGCCCGACCGCGAGCGGCTCGTGCTCACGCTCTACTACTACGAGGGCCTCACGCTGTCGGAGATCGGTGAGGTGCTCGGCGTGACCGAGAGCCGCGTCTGCCAGATCCACACGAAGGCGATCTTCCAACTGCGCGGGCGCCTCAGCGAGCCCGAGCGCGGCGCCGTCCGGTAGAGCGCTCGCGCGGCGCCGGGCGTCCGCGCGCCCGGGCCTGTTCGCTGACACACCCCGTCGCTAGATTGCGACGCACTTCCCTCGGCTTCCCCCACGCCGTTCGTCGACGTCCGGGGGAAGTCCATGCGCTCGCCCGTGTGTCGCGCCGCGCTCGTCGCGGTCGTCTCGCTCGCCACCGTCGCCCCGTCCGCGCTGGTCGCGCACGCGGCCGACGCCGCGGTCTCGCCGCCGCCCGAACAGGGCGCGTGGACGCGCCCGGTCGCGGGCGCGCTCGTTGCGCCGTTCGACGCGCCCGCGTCGCCGTACGGGCCCGGGCACCGCGGTGCGGATCTCGCCGCGCCACCCGGCACGCCGGTGGTGGCCGCCGGTGACGGCGTCGTCGCGTTCGCGGGGCTGGTGGCCGGCTCGTTGCACGTCGTGGTCGCTCACGCGGGTGGCCTCCGCACCGGCTACTCGTTCCTCGCGTCGGTTGTGGTGTCGACGGGCCAACACGTCGACCGCGGGCAGACCGTGGGAACCGCGGGAGGCCGCGGGTCGGGTCACGACGTCGGCGTGCTGCACCTGTCGTTGCGCGTGGGCGACACCTACGTCGACCCGATGCAGCTCTTCGGTCCGCCCGACCTGAGCCGGATCGTCCATCTCGCGCCGACCCGCGGCGCGACCGATCCGGGGCCGATCTTCCCGGCCCGCGAGGAGGCGCTCCTCGCGGCGCACCTCGACCGCGGCGGAGGTGGCGGCGGGGTGCTCGGCTTCCTCGGCGACGCGGCCGGCGCGGCCGTCGGTGCGGCCACCGACGCGGTCGGCACCGCGGCGAACGCGGTCGGCGACGCGGGTCGTGCCGCGCTCGGCCTCGGCGGCGTCGTCGGGGGCTGGGTCGCGCGCAATGCCCCGCTCGCGAGCGTCGTCGGCGACGTCGTGCGCGTCGGCAGGCAGCTCGCGGACTGGGCGCGCTCGCGCGCCGACTGCACCGCTCGTCCACCCGCGGCGGACGGCACGGGCGGATCCGGGCACGCGCTCATGGTCGTGGCCGGGATCAGCAGCTCGTGGGACGGTCACGGCAACTCGGTCGGACTCCCGGCACGCGACCTGGGATACGACGAGTCAGAGGTGCGCAGCTTCTCGTACAAGGGCGCGTTCGCGCCGTACGAAGCGGCCGACACGTGGGGCGACCTCGAGGTCTCGGCCGTGAACCTCGGCCAGCAGCTCCAGCAGATGCAGGCCGAGCACCCCGGCCGCGAGGTCGATCTGGTCGCGCACTCGCAGGGCGGCGTCGTGGTCGACTTGTTCCTCCAGCACGTGTACGACCCTGCGGACCCGGCGTACCCGCCGCTCGGGACGGTCGTGACGCTGTCCTCGCCACACCGCGGCGCGCCGATCGCGACCGCCGCCCGCGACATCGGCAGCACGTCGTCCGGCACGGCGGCCCTGCGCGCGGCAGCCGGCACGGTCGGTCTGCCCGCTCCGAGCGCGCCCGCGGCGCGTGAGCTCGCCGAGGGGTCCAGCCTCATGGCGGACCTGTGGCGCCGCCGGCTGCCCGACCACGTCGACTTCACGAGCATCGGCGCGCCCGACGACCCCGTCGTGCCCGCGTCGCAGATCGGAGTTCCCGGCGCGCGACGTGTCGTCGTCGACCCGGCCGGCGTGTCGAACGAGCACGACGCGATCACGCACGACCCGCGCGCCATGAGCGCGGTTCGTCTCGCGCTCGAAGGGCGCCCGCCGCCTTGTGTCGCGCTCGGCGAGGCGTTGCGCGACGCCGTCGACCCCGTCGCGATCACCCGTCTCGAGCACGGCGCGGGTGCCGTCGGGCGCGTCGTCGGTGCGGCGGCCGACGCGCTCGCGCCCTAGTGGGCGAGCCCGCCGCAACGGTCTGGAAGTCGCAAGAGCAAGGAAGTCGCAGGAGCAAGGAAGGAGCACCGTGTCCACATCCATCTCGTCCCGATCCCGCTCGCGCCGCCGCGTCGTGCTGTCCGGCTTCGTCGCCTGCGCGACGCTCGCCGGCGCGTGCACGTCGGCGGCCGGATCGTCGTCCGGGTCGCCGCGCCGCCGCCACGAGACCGTGACGTGGACGCGGACGGTCCCCGGCTGGCCGTCGAGCGTCGTGTCGACCGCGCGCGGCGACGGCGTCGTGGTCGTGTCCGGCGACTCGACGGTGACCGCGATCGACGCCCACGGGACGCGGCGGTGGAGCACACGTGTCGACGGCGCGTCGCTCGTCGATCCGGCGGTCAACGACGCGCTCGTCGCCGTTCCCGCCGGCGACCGGCTCGTCGCGCTCGACGCGTCGGACGGCTCGCTGCGGTTCCGCGCCGACGTGCCGGCCGAGGTCGGTGCGGTCGCGGCCGCTCGGGACGGTCGCGACGAGATCGTGGTCGACGCGACCTTCGACGGCACGATCGAGACGCGTGCCGCGACCGACGGGGACGTCCTGTGGAGCGCGCGTCACGAGGGCGAGGTGCGCGCGCGGCCAGTCGTCGACGAGCGGACGCGGACTGTCGTGGCGGTCTGGTTCACGCACGAGGGGTCGAGCGTCCGCGCGTTCGACACACGCACGGGGGCCTTGCGGTGGGAGCGCGCGGTCGCGCCGTACGCGTCTGCCCCTGTCGTCGCGGGCGGCCGCGTGATCGTCGGCGCGGGCGACGACGAGTACGCGAGCGCGGCACACGCGTTCGAGCTCGTCGACGGCGCGGACGCGTGGACGGCGACGCTCCCGGCGTCGTTCGAGCCGGGGTTGGAGCCCGTCGTCGCAGGTGCGGACGTCGTGCTCGTCGACCACTTCGGGACCGTCACCGCGCTCGCGTCGCGGGACGGGACGCGGCACTGGCAGACGGGTACGGGCGCGGCGATCCTCGATGCCCGCCCGGTCGCGGGCCCGGACATCGTCGCCGTGACGACCGGCGCGCGCGAGGTCGTGTGGCTCGACCGGGCGACGGGCGCGACCCGGGCGCGGTGGGCGGCACCCGGCGTGCCGGAGGCGATCGCGCGCGCCGGGAGCAACGTCGTCGTCGGGTTGCGCCGCACCGATCCGGGGCGGGTCGAGGCCCACCCGTTGTCGGTGTCGTCGTAGGCCTCGTCGCATCGTCTCACCAGCGACGACGCGATCGCTTCCCCGGGCTCGTCACGCCGCCGGGCCCGGGGGAGCCGACGCGCGGCCCGGCTACACTCGGCCCCGACCCGATCCGTCGACCGGGAACACGCACGCCCGCGCACCCGAGGTGCATCCGCTCCCGTCCGTGGACGCGGCTGTCTCGCGGGCGGAGGAGAACCGAGGGAGGAACCACGTGGCGGTCGTCACGATGAAGGACCTGCTCCAGGCCGGAGTCCACTTCGGCCACCAGACGAGGCGCTGGAACCCGAAGATGAAGCGGTTCATCTTCGGTGAGCGCAACGGCATCTATGTCATCGATCTCCAGCAGACGCTGGAGCGCATCGACACCGCGTACCGGTTCGTGCGCCGGACCGTCGAGGACGGCGGGACGATCCTGTTCGTCGGTACGAAGAAGCAGGCGCAGGAGCCGATCCAGCGCGAGGCCGAACGCTGCAACATGCCGTACGTCAACTTCCGTTGGCTCGGCGGCATGCTCACGAACTTCCCGACCGTGCACGCCCGCGTCGCGAAGCTGCGCGAGCTCGAGCGCACCGTGCGCAGCGGCGAGGCCGACCAGATGATCAAGAAGGAAGGCCTGCGCGTCCGTCGCGAGCTCGCGAAGCTCGAGCGCAACCTCGGCGGCATCCGTACGCTCGAGAAGCTGCCCGACGCGATCTTCGTCATCGACACGAAGAAGGAACACATCGCGGTCACCGAGGCGAACCGGCTCGGGATCCCTGTCGTCGCGGTGGTGGACACCAACTGCGACCCCGACGTCATCGACTACGTCATCCCCGGCAACGACGACGCGATCCGGGCCGCGAACCTGATGTGCCGAGTCGTCGCGGACGCGGTCGAAGAGGGCCATCAGCTCGCGCGCCGCAAGGGTGCACGTCCCGGCACGCGCGCCGAGGAGCCCGCGCCCGCGCGCCCCGCGCTCTCACCCGAGGAGCAGCGCCAGCGCGCCGAGCAGCAACGACGCGCCGCGGACGAGGCCGCGGCCGCGCAGCGCGTGCGCGAAGAACGTCTGCGCGCGGCGCAGACGACGAAGCGCGAGACGGAGCCGAGCGAGGAGACCGCAGGCGCGGAGACCGCGGGCGCCGCCGCGACGGAGGGATCGAATGGCTAGCTACTCCGCGAAGGACGTCGCGGCGCTGCGCAAGGAGACCGGCGCCGGGATGATGGACTGCAAGAACGCGCTCGAGGCGTCGAACGGCGACGTCGAGGCGGCCAAGGACTGGCTGCGCGCCAAGGGTCTCGCCGGCGCGGGCAAGCGCGCCGGGCGCACCGCGTCGCAGGGCGCGGTGGACGTCGCCGTCGACGGCAACGTCGGCGCGATCGTCGAGCTCAACTGCGAGACCGACTTCGTCGCCAAGGGCGACGACTTCAAGAACGCGGTCGCCGGTCTGACGAAGCTCGTCGCGCAGGAGGGCGAGCACGACCTCGCCGACAAGACCTATGACGGCGAGAAGGTCGCGGACGCGATCACGCAGCTCGGCGCGCGCCTCGGTGAGAAGGTCGAGCTCGGCCGGGTTGTGCGCTACGAGACGAGCGACGGCCTGCTCGACGGCTACAAGCACACGCAGAACGAGCGCGGCGTGATCGGCGTGCTCGTGGAGCTCGGCGGCGTCGACGCGTCGGATGCCAAGGCGCGCGAGGTCGCGCACGACATCGCGCTCCACGTTGCGAGCGCGGCGCCGCGCTACGTCACCCGTGACGAGGTCCCGGCCGACGCCCTCGACAAGGAGCGCGCCGTCCTCGAGGAGCTCACGCGCAACGAGGGCAAGCCCGAGGACAAGATCCCGATGATCGTCGAGGGCCGGCTCAAGGGCTTCTACCAGGATTACGTGCTGACCGAGCAGGCGTTCGTGCGTGACCCGAAGACGACGATCGCGAAGCTGCTCGGGTCGCTCGGTGGTGGCGCCACCATCCGCCGCTTCGCGCGGGTCAAGATCGGCGAGGAGTAACCGAGGCGTCCGACGGGCGGCGGCGGACGGCAGCGACGACACCGGAGGAGACGGCGTGGCCCAGAGCCGGTTCGGACGCGTGGTGCTGAAGCTCTCCGGTGAGGCGTTCGCCGACGAGTCCGTCGGCTTCGGGATCGACGCCGCGGTCGTCCAGCGGATCGCGGAGGAGGTTGCCGCCGCACGCACCGACCTCGGCGTCGAGATCGCGATCGTCGTCGGCGGCGGGAACATCTTCCGCGGGATGAGTGGCGCGACGCGCGGCATGGACCGTGCCCGCGCCGACTACATGGGGATGCTGGCGACGGTGATCAACGCGCTCGCGCTGCAGGACGCGCTCGAGGCGGTCGATCAGCCGACACGAGTCCAGACCGCGATCACGATGGCCCAGGTCGCCGAGCCCTACATCCCGCTGCGCGCGCTCCGGCACCTCGAGAAGGGGCGCGTCGTCGTGTTCGCGGCGGGGACCGGCAACCCGTACTTCACGACCGACACGACCGCCGCGCTGCGTGCCGCGGAGATCGGCGCGGAGGCCATCCTGAAGGGGACGCACTCGGGCGTCGACGGCGTCTACAGCGCCGATCCCCGCCTCGATCCCGACGCCGTCAAGCTCGCGCAGGTGAGCCACTTCGAGGTCCTCAACCGCGGCCTCAAGGTGATGGACTCGACCGCGATCACGTTCTGCATGGACAACGAGCTGCCGATCATCGTCTTCGACGTCACCGCGCCCGGCAACATCCACCGCGCGCTCGTCGGCGAGCCGATCGGTACGCTCGTCAGCTCGAGGGAGGCGTCGTGACGCGCGAGGTGGATCATGGGTGACGACGTGCGTGGCGTGGTCGTCGCCGAGACGCGTGAGAAGATGCGCAAGGCGCTCGACCACCTGCGCGACGAGTTCGCGGGCGTTCGCAGCGGTCGCGCGGTTCCCGGTCTCGTCGAGAAGCTGAAGGTCGACTACTACGGCAGCGAGGTCCCGCTGCAGCAGCTCGCGGGGTTCAGCGTCCCGGAGCCGCGCGTGCTCGTCGTCTCGCCGTACGACAAGGGCGCGATCAAGTCGATCGAGAAGGCGATCCAGGCGAGCGATCTCGGCATCAACCCGTCGAACGACGGGCAGGTGATCCGTCTGACGTTCCCGCCGCTCACCGAGGAACGCCGCAAGGAGCTCGTGAAGGTCGTCAAGCACCGTGCCGAAGAGAGCCGCGTCGCGGTGCGCAACATCCGCCGGCAGGCGCGGCACGATCTCGAGGCGTTCGAGAAGGACGGCGACCTGAGCGAGGACGAGCTCGACCGCGCGGAGAAGGAGCTCGAGAAGCTCACGCACGAGATGGTCGGCGACATCGACGACCTCCTCGCGCGCAAGGAGCAGGAGCTGCTCGAGGTCTGAGCGGCCCTGCCGGCCCCCGGTGGGAGTCCGTCGCGCGTCGGGCCCCGCCGCTAGCCTTTTCACCCGTGCCGACGAAGCCGGAGCGACCGTGACCGACTCGCGCGACGACGACCGCGAGGGCCCCGTCGACGACGGCGGACGGCCCGCCGACACGACCACCCCCGAGGGCGTCCGCATCATCGGTGCCGAGGAGGCCCAGGCCGCGATGGAGGCCGGGCAGGTCGGCCGCCGGCTGTCGGAGGACGACGTCCGCTACGGCGACGTCCCGCCCCGCCCGGACCCGGGCCTGCGGCCGGCCGCCCGCTTCCCGCTCCCGTCCGACGTCAGCCCGCCGACCCCCCGCGTGGCCCCCACCTCACCGGGCGAGGAGGAGGGCGAGGAGCCCCTGACCGCGGAGATCGACGAGCTCGACGACGCCGAGATCGGCGCCGCGTGGTCCGGGACCGCGTGGGCCCGTGACCGCGACGACACGGGCCGCGACGGGGGCAGCGAGCGCGAGCGGGAGATGCCGGTGCGGCCGGCCGCGGCGGACGAGCCGCAGGAGTGGGACGCCGGCGACGACTGGGACGCCTACGCGGCCCGCACCCGTGAGGGTGGTGGCGTGTGGCGCGACGAGCCCGTCGAAGCCCAGCCGACGTTCGATGCCGGCGACGACGGCGTCGTGCGCGTCCAGGCCGACACCACCGGCTCGATGCCGCTGCCGCACTGGACGGAACCGCCCACCGGCGAGGTGCCGCAGATCCTTCCCGAGGCCGAGCCCGTCGACCTGACCGGCGAGGAGGACCTCGACGCGTGGAACGCGCTCGCGGCGGCGGGCAGCCCGCGGTTCCGCACGGACGCCGAGGACTGGGCCGAGTCCGACTTCGACTTCGGCCAGTCGCTGCGGGGCGACGAGGAAGCGCCGCTCGGCGCGCTCGCCGACGAGGTCGACGAGGACGCGTCGTTCGAGCAGGAGGTCGCGGCCCGCCGACGGCGTCGCCGTCCCGCGGCCGCGGGCCGCGCCGAGCGCGCGGCCGGCGCCGGTGACGACGCCGCGGCGGTCCCGGCCGCTGCGGACGCGCAGACGCGTCCACAGCAGGACCGACCGTCGCGCCGCCCGCCCACCCGCCCCCAGCGACCGCCGACGGCCGCGCCTCCCGGCGCCCCCGACCTGTCCACCCGCATCGTCACGGGCATCGCGGTCGCCGTCGTCGCGCTCATCTGCCTGAAGCTCGGCCGCGGTCCGGCGACCGCGCTCGTCGCGGTGATCGTCGGCCTGTCGTGCCTCGAGCTCTACGAGGCGTTCCGCCGGGCCGGTCACCGTCCGGCGACGGTGCTCGGGCTGCTCGGGTCGATCACGATCGTGGTGGCCGCGTACAAGCGCGGCCTCAGCGCGTTCCCGGACATCGGGGTGCTCGTCGTCATCTTCACGATGCTGTGGTACGTCGCGGGCGTCGTGCGCGCGCGAGCGAACGTCAACATCGGGCTCACGCTGCTCGGGTTCGCCTACGTCGGCGGGCTCGGCGCGTTCGGCGGTCTGCTGCTCGGCTACCGCGACGGCGTCGGGATGATCCTCGGCATGGCGATCTGCGCGGTCGGCTACGACGTCTTCGGGTATCTCGTCGGCTCACAGTTCGGGCGGACACGTGTCGCGCCCGACATCTCGCCGAACAAGACGCTGGAAGGTCTGGTCGCCGGCATGGTCGCCGCGATCGTGCTCGGTGTGATCGTCAGCGGTGTGATCGGCCTCGCGCCGTGGGACGGGAAGGTCACCTACGGACTCGCGCTCGGGGTCGTCGTCGCGGTGCTTGCCCCGCTCGGCGACCTGTGCGAGTCGATGCTGAAGCGGGACCTGGGCGTCAAGGACCTCGGATCGATCCTCCCCGGGCACGGCGGCGTCCTCGACCGCTTCGACGCGATGCTGTTCTGCCTGCCCGCTGTCTACTACCTCGTCCGGTACCTGAAGCTCGGCTGACCCTGAAGGTCGGCTGAGAGGTGCGGCACACGGGGCCCGGGGATGTTCCTCGGGTGCACCTGCCGCGCGACGATGTCCCGATGCAGGAGCGGGGAGTGGTGCTGCTCGGGTCGACGGGCTCGATCGGCACCCAGGCACTGGACGTCATCCGCGGGCACCGTGACGAGTACCGCGTCGTCGCGCTCGCGGCCGGCCGCAACCGCGAGCTGCTCGCGGCCCAGGCCGCGGAGTTCGACGTGCCGGAAGCGCTCGCCCGCACGTGCGCCGACGACCCGGCCGCGCTCGCAGAGCTCGCCGCCCATCCGGACGCCGACGTCGTCCTCAACGCGGTCGTCGGCTTCGCGGGCCTGCCCGCCACGCTGACCACCCTCGAGGCGGGGAAGCGGCTCGCGCTCGCGAACAAGGAGAGCCTCATCGCGGGCGGGCCCGTCGTGGCGAAGGCCCGCGCCGCGGGCGGCGGCGAGATCGTCCCGGTCGACTCCGAGCACTCCGCGATCTATCAGGCACTGCGCGCCGGCTCGATGCACGAGGTGGCCCGCATCGTCCTGACGTGCAGCGGCGGCCCCTTCCGCGGTCGCACGCGCGACGAGCTGCGCGACGTCACGGTCGCGGAGGCGCTCGCGCACCCGACATGGAGCATGGGCGCCAAGATCACGATCGACAGCTCGACGCTCATGAACAAGGGCCTGGAGGTCATCGAGGCGCACGAGCTGTTCGGTGTCGACCTCGACCGCGTCGACGTCGTCGTGCACCCGCAGTCGGTCGTGCACGGCATGGTCGAGTTCACCGACGGGGCGACGATCGCCCAGCTGTCGATGCCCGACATGCGGTTGCCGATCGGCCTCGCGCTCGGCGCGCCCCACCGGCTCGACCGTCCGTTCGGTGCGATCGACTGGACGACGCTCGGCTCGCTGACGTTCGAGTCACCGGACCTCGACGCGTTCCCCTGCCTGCGTCTCGCGTACGAGGCGGGACGGGCCGGCGGGGGCGCGACGGCGACACTGAACGGCGCGAACGAGGTCGCGGTCGCGGCCTTCCTGGACGGCACCATCGCGTGGTCGGCGATCGCGGAGGTCGTCGACGAGGTGCTCCAGCACGGCGCCGGGAACGTCGATGACGTGGAGGACGTTCTCGAAGCCGATCGGCTGGCGCGCTCCCGCGCGGCCGCGGCCGTCCAGCGGAGGAGCGCCGCGTGAAGGATCCGTTCGCCGAGGTCGACGTCAAGCCGGCCCGGACCGCGACGATCGCCGCCGTCGTCGTCGCGGGTGCGATCGTCGCCGCGATCGTCGAGCCCCGGGTGACCGCGACGATCGCGGTGATCGTCTCGTTCTTCGTGATGATCATGCTCCACGAGCTCGGCCACTTCGTCATGGCCAAGCGCTCCGGCATGAAGGTCACCGAGTTCTTCGTCGGCTTCGGGCCACGCCTGTGGTCGGTGAAGAAGGGCGAGACCGAGTACGGGCTGAAGGCGATCGTCGCGGGCGGCTACTGCCGGATCATCGGCATGAACAACCTCGACCCCGTCGAGCCCGGCGACGAGGACCGCGCCTACAGCGCGAAGCCGTTCCACCAGCAGCTCGGCGTGGCGGTGGCCGGCTCGACCGTCCACTTCATCATCGCGATCGTCTTGATGTTCTTCGTGCTGTGGCAGGCGGGGAACCCGAACTCGCCGAAGGTGCAGCCGGTCTTCGACACCGTGAGCAGCGGGCTGCCGGCCGCGAACGCAGGCCTCCGCGCCGGGGACCGCGTCCTGTCCATCGACGGGCGGCGCGTCACGTCGTGGGAGCAGGTCCGCAAGACGGTCGAAGGCAGTGCCGGCGTCCCGCTCCGGATCACGGTCGAGCGCGACGGCACGACCCGCACGTTCACCGTGACGCCGCGGGTCAACCAAGACCTTCCCGGCCATCAGGGCCAGCTCGGCGTGAGCGCGAAGGTCGTGCTCGAGCCGCTGTCCCTGCCGTCGTCGGTCACGCACGCGTTCACCGAGACCTACGACACGGCGAAGCTCTCGGTGGGCGCGCTCGGCAAGATCTTCTCGCCGTCCGGCGTGCGCGCGTACACCGACAACCTGACCGGCAATCATCACGTGTCGTCGTCGAGCGGCGGCACGACGAGCAACGCGCCGGCGACGGGCACCGGCAACGGCTCGAGCAGCAGCGGGAACAGCGACGACAGCGTCCGGTTCATCTCACCGCTCGGCTTCTTCCGCCTCGCGGGCCAGGCCGTGCAGGTCGGCTGGGTGAGCGTCTTCCTGCTGCTCATCGTCATCAACGTGTTCGTCGGCGTCTTCAACATGGTGCCGTTGCCGCCGTTCGACGGCGGGCTCGTCGCGATCGCGATCTACGAGAAGGTCGCGTCGATGGTGCGCCGCAAGCGCGTGCAGGTCGACATGCGCAAGCTCATACCGGTGACCGCGGTCGTGGTTGCGGTGCTGCTGTTCATCGGCGTCTCCGCGCTCTTCCTCGACATCGTGCGTCCGCAGCAGAACCCGTTCTGACGCGCGCGTGTTGATCCCGGTCGCTCGGCTCGTCCAACGGCGCACCACGACCCGGTACCTCGACGGTCTCGAGCGGTACGTCCGGTCGTAGGCTGGGCCCGATGCTCGCACGCCGCCCGACCCGTCAGGTGCACGTCGGCCGCGTCGCCATCGGCGGCGGGGCGCCGATCTCCGTGCAGTCCATGACGACCACGAAGACCGCCGACGTCGACGGCACGCTCGCGCAGATCTACGCGCTCGCCGCCGCGGGTGCGGACATCGTCCGGTGCACCTGCAACGAGGAGGAGGCGGCCGAGGGGCTGGCGCAGATCGTGCCGCGATCGCCCGTCCCGCTCGTGGCCGACATCCACTTCCAGCACAAGCTCGCGCTCGCCGCGATGGAAGCCGGGGTGCAGGCACTGCGGCTCAACCCGGGGAACATCCGCAAGCCGGAGCAGATCAAGCTCGTCGCCCGCGAGGCGAAGGACCGCGGGCTGCCCATCCGGATCGGCGTCAACGCGGGCAGCCTCGATCCCGACATCGCGAAGCGCCACGGCGGCGCGACCCCGGAAGCGCTCGTCGCGTCGGCGATGCGCGAGCTCGACTACTTCCGCGAGGTCGACTTCGAGGACGTGAAGATCTCGGTGAAGGCGTCGAGCGTCCCGGTGATGATCGACGCGTACCGGCTCCTCGCCGACACCGTCGACCACCCGCTGCACCTCGGTGTCACCGAGGCCGGCCCGCCGCCCGGTGGCCTCGTGAAGTCGACGGCCGGCATCGGCACGTTGCTCGCCGAGGGCATCGGCGACACGATCCGCTACTCGCTCACGGCCGACCCGGTCGAGGAGGCGCGCGCGGGTCGCATGCTCCTCGAGGCGCTCGGTCTGCGCGAGCGGAAGGGCCTCGATCTCATCGCGTGCCCGAGTTGCGGTCGCGCCGACGTCGACGTGATCAAGCTCGCCAACGACGCGCAGGCCGCACTGTCCGAGCGAGACATCCCGTTGCAGGTCGCGGTGATGGGCTGCGTCGTGAACGGTCCGGGCGAGGCGGCCGGCGCCGACCTCGGCATCGCGGGCGGTCGCGGCAAGGGGCATCTGTTCGTCAAGGGCAAGATGATCCGGGTCGTGCGCGAGGCCGACATGATCGACGCGCTCGTCGAGGAAGCCGAGCGGATCATGGAGGAAGGCGTCGACGCGCGACTCGCGGCCGCTGACGAGGACGCGGCGCGCGAAGCGGCGCGCGACCGCGACGAGCTGCTCCAGATCCAGGGCACGGACGCGAACCACGCGGGCGAGCGCATCGACCGCATCCGCGAGATCACGGACTCATAGTCGCGTTCAGCCGCGCGCGAGGTGGAGCTTCTCGCGCCAGCGGCCGAACGGGCCCGCGAGCGCGACGTCGAGGCGTTCGGCGCGCAGCTGCTCCTCGAGCGGTGACGGCAGCGCGGGGAGCGGCCTGACCACCCACTGGAGCAGGAAGTCGGCGAGCGCGGGATTGCGCGGCAGGACAGGCCCGTGCAGGTACGTGCCGACGACGCGCTCCGCGAGCACGCCGTCGTACCCGTCGCCATTGCCGCCGCCGACGCGCACGCGCCCGAGTGGTCGCGTGCCCGGGCCGAGCGTCGTGCGACCCGAGTGGTTCTCGAACCCGGTGAGCAGCGGCAGCGGCGCGTCCGGCTCGACCACGACCTCGCCGATGAGCCGGGCGGCGCCCGGCACCGCCGCGGTGTGCGCATCGACGAGGCCGAGACCGTCGAGCTGCTCCCCGTCACCGGTCTCGTATCGCGTACCGATCAGCTGGAAGCCCGCGCAGACGGCGAACACGACGGCGCCGTTGTCGCGCGCCCGTGCGATGTTCGCGGCCGACGCGCGCATCCCGTCCGCGGCCGCTCCCTGCGGGTTGTCCTCGCCGCCGCCGAACAGGAACACGTCGAGGTCGGCCGGGATCCGGTTGCCCGCGCGCACCTCGACGAGCTCGGCGTCGATCCCGCGACGCGCGAGTCGTTGTACGAGCACGACGGCGTTGCCGCGGTCGCCGTACGTACCGAGCAGCTCCGGGTAGACGAGCCCGACGCGGACGGCCGACTCGCGCGTCATGCCGTCCCCAGCTTCCGCGTGAGTGCCATGAATTGCGTGTACGACGCGACGACGTGCACGTCACGGCCGTCGATGCGCGCGGCGGCACGCAGCGGATCGGGCTCGACGACGCAGGCGACGTCGCCGTAGTCGAGCCGCACGGCGACGTCGAGCGCGCGCTCACCCGACGCCGCGACCGGCAGCCCGCGCAGGAGCTCGAACGGCACGTCCCACAGCCACGACGGATCGCGCCCGTCCGCGAGATGCGCGTTCACCGCGATCACGACGCCCGTCTCGCGGCCCTCCAGGTACGCGAGCACCTCGCTCCAACCGGCCGGGTTCTTGGCGAGCAGCACGCGCGCGTCGCGCCCGTCCGGGAGGCGATGGACGGCGTAACGGCCCGCAACCGTCGTGACGCGTGCCGCGGCCGCCGCCGCGGGCTTCGGGTCGACACCGAAGTGTCCTGCCGCGACGACCGCGAGCGCGGCGTTGAGCACGTTCCAGTGGCCCGGTACCGACAGCTGCAGGGGGATCTTCTCGTCGCCGACGACGAGCGTCTCGCCGTCGACGCGTGCGTTCGCCTCCGGCGTGGCGAACCCGCACGTGCACGAGAACCGATCGTGCTCGTCCCACTGGAGCAGCTCGCCGCATGCAGGGCACGTCGCGGCGTCGGCCCGCCACCCGGGACCGAGGTCGACCCAGGTCGTGCGGGCAGGTTGTGCCGCCCACGCGACGTGTGGGTCGGACGCGTTCGCGACGACGTGCAGGCCCGGTCGTGACTCGCAGACGCCTCGCCACTGCTCGGCGACACTGCGCACCTCGCCGAACCGGTCGAGCTGGTCGCGGCTGAGGTTTCCCAGCACGAGCAACTCCGCGTCGAGTGGGTCGACGACCCGGCGCAACCAGCGCTCGTCGACCTCCAGGATCGCGACGCGTGCGTCGTCGGGCGCGGCACCGAGCGCGGCTGCGAGCCCCGCGGCCATGTTCGCCCCCGTGTGGTTCGACGCGACGACGGTGCCGGCGTCCTCGAGCGCGGCGCGGAGAAAGCGCGTCGTCGTCGTCTTCCCGTTCGTGGCCGAGACGAGCGCGACGCGCCGCCCGGCGCCGAGCTTCCCGAGCAGGTCGCGATCGATCGCGAGCATCACGCGCCCACCGAGGTGTGTCCCCGCGCCGCGCCCGGTTGCTCGTGACGCCCATGCGGTCGCGTTCCCCGCCGCGACCGCGAGCCGCGAGCGCGTGTCCGGCGCCGTCACGCCCGCTCGGCCCAGTAGCAGTCGACTCGGTAGGGGATGGCGACCTGCTCGCGGCCGCGCGTGGCGGGATGTGTCGCGAGCACGTCGCGCACCTCGTCGAGGACCGCGGCCTGCTCGTCGGGCGGCAGCGTCGCGACGTGGCTCACGCTGCGGAACCGGTCCACGACCCCGTCGACGGTCAGCAGCTGCTCGTGGCGGAACCGCGCCTCGTGCAGTGGCCCGAACCACGGTGTGTCGACGAACGCGCTCTCGCGCCATTCCTCGTGGTTGCGCCACGGCGCCTTCTTCTCGACCCGGTCCATGACGGACCACAGCTCGTCGACCCAGTCGACGCTCCGGTCGCGCGCGTTCCACACGAGCGCGACTCGCCCGTTCGCGCGCAGCACCCGGTGGAACTCCTCCAGCGCGCGCTGGGCGTCGAACCAGTGGAACCCCTGCGCGACGGTGACGCCGTCGAACGATCCGGCCCGGAACGGCATCGCCTCCGCGGTGCCGGCCGCGACCGGAACCTCGGGCAGCGCGTCGTGCAGCACCGCGCGCATCCCCGCGACCGGCTCGACCGCGACAACGTCTCCGCCCGCAGGGAGCAGCAGCCGGGTGAACTTCCCGGTACCGGCGGCGACGTCGGCGATGCGCCGGCCGGACGCGATGGTGAGCGCGTCCACGACCCAGGCGACCGCGTCGTCGGGGTACGTCGGACGGGCGCGGTCGTATGCGGCCGCTTCGCTCCCGAACCCGGTCGCGGCGACGTGATGGACGGTCATCGGTATCACGCTAATCGGGAGCGTTCGCTCTCATGGCGGTTCCACAGACGCAGTGCCGTCGGGTCGTCGCCGACCGGTCCATCCTTCGTGGAGCTTCACGTGGTGATGACGGCAGTACATCCTCAGGTTGTCGAGGTCGGTCGCACCCCCGTCGATCCAGTGTCTCTCGTGATGGACGTCGCACCATTCGGGTGGTCGGTCGCAACCGGGCCACGCACAGCCGCCGTCGCGCAGCATGACTGCCCTGCGTTGCGCCGGGCTGACGACGCGGGTGCGGCGTCCGAGATCGAGGATCTCGCCGTCGCGGTCGCGCACGACCCGCCGGAGGATCGCGTCGCACGCCAACCGCCGGACGGTGCTCGGCGCGACGGGCCCCACGTGCGCGAGGTCGCAACGCGCCGTACGCGGATCGTCGGGCATCATCCCGGCGAGCGTCTCGACGTCGACGAACACGTCGAGCTCGGCAGGCACTGCGGAACCGAGCGCGCGCCGAGCGAGCTCGTGCAGCGCGTCGGCGCGCCGCTGTGCCGGCGTCCGCTCCGGATCCGGAGCCATGAGCTTCTCGAGCGCGCTGATCACCGCTTCGCCGGCAACGGGATCGAGGCGACCGTCGATGTGGAGGCTGCCGTCGGGGAGCTTCGAGAGATACAGGCGACGGCGGCGGTACGGCTTCTCGGGGTCGCGCTCGCCGTTCTCGTCCAGGTCCTCCGCGATCTCGCGCCAACGGCGCATCGCGACCCGGAACTCCTCCGGCCGGGTCTCGCGCGCGATCGCGAGGAGCTCCTCCTCGTGCTCGTCGAACAGCTCGTCATGCCCACGGGCCGCCAACGCGAGCGCATCGACGTGCGCGCAGGTCACGTCACCGTCGTCGAGGCGCTTCGCCGTTCGCGGATGGCGTTGCACGAGCCGCCCGCCCCGCAGCAGCCGCGACGCCTCGGGTCGCGTCACTCGGCCTCGATGCACCAACCACGAATGCGTCGACAGTGCGCCGTCAACCGCGCACTCACCCGACGCGTCGAGCTCGCCGACCGCGGCGAGCAGCGCGGCGTCAAGCCGCTCTCGCTCGGCCAGCAACTGCAGCACCCGCTCCGATGTTCCGAACACGTGTTCGATTCTACAAGGGGGGTATGACAGTCATCCGGCCGGCGGCTCGGGTTGGCGCTCGCTTCGGCAGCGCTGTCGACGAGCCGGGTCGGTGGGCCGTCGGTCAGTCGGGGATGCCGAGGATCATCCCGGCGCCGACGGTCTTGCGCGTCGACTCGTCGACCAGGATGAAGCTGCCCGTCGTCCGGTTGCGTCGGTACTCGTCGACGAACAACGGGACGGTCGTCCGCAAGGTGACCCGGCCGATCTCGTTCAGCGTCAACGACGGCGCGGCCTCGTCGCGGTGCAGCGTGTTGATGTCGAGCCGGTACCGCAGGTCCTTCACCAGCGCGCGGGGCGATCGGGTGGTGTGCTTGATGCCGAGCTTCCCGCCCGCGCTCAGCGCGCTCTGCTCGTCGAGCCAGCACACCATCGCGTCGAGGTCCTGCGTGATCGTCGGCCGGTTGTGCGGGCGGCACAGCATGTCGCCGCGGCCGACGTCGAGGTCGTCCTCGAGCGTGACCGTCACCGCCATCGGCGGGAACGCCTCGTCGACCGCGCCGTCCATCGTGTCGATCGACGCGATGCGGGTCGTGAACCCCGACGGCAGCGCGACCACGTCGTCGCCCGGTCGGAACACACCGCCGGCGACGGTCCCCGCGTACCCCCGGTAGTCGTGGAACGCGTCGTTGCGCGGCCGGATCACGTACTGCACCGGGAAGCGGCAGTCGATGAGGTTCCGGTCGGACGCGATGTGCACCTCTTCGAGGTGGTGCAGCAACGACGTGCCCTCGTACCACGGCATGTTCGCGGAGCGGTCGACGACGTTGTCGCCGTGCAGCGCGGAGATCGGGATGAACGTCAGGTCGGCGACGTCCAGCTTCGTCGCGAACTCGCGGAACTCGGCCTTGATCGCCTCGAACACCTCGCGGTCGTAGCCGACGAGGTCCATCTTGTTGACGCACAGCACGAGGTGCGGGATGCGCAGCAACGACGCGATGAACGCGTGGCGGCGTGACTGCTCCAAGACACCCTTGCGCGCGTCGATCAGGATGAGTGCGAGGTCTGCGGTCGACGCGCCCGTGACCATGTTCCGCGTGTACTGGATGTGGCCGGGTGTGTCGGCGATGATGAACTTCCGGTTGGGCGTCGCGAAGTAGCGGTACGCGACGTCGATCGTGATGCCCTGCTCCCGTTCGGCGCGCAACCCGTCGGTGAGGAGCGCGAGGTTGACCTGCTCGTCACCGCGGGCGCGACTCGTCCGCTCCACCGCGTCGAGCTGGTCCTCGAAGATCGCCTTCGAGTCGTACAGCAGCCGCCCGATGAGCGTGCTCTTCCCGTCGTCGACGGAGCCCGCGGTCGCGAGACGCAGCAGTTCGCTCATGTCTTCCGCTCTTGCGCCTGCGGCGCGGGCCGCTCGGGCCCCGCTCCCGCTCGCCTCCCGGCTCGCTCACTCATACGGGTCGACTCCGCTCCGGCCTGCCGGGCATCCGCCCAGGCTTCCGCTGCGTCTCGCTCACGACTAGAAGTATCCCTCGCGCTTGCGGTCCTCCATCGCGGCCTCGGAGAACTTGTCGTCGGCACGTGTCGCGCCCCGCTCGGTGATGCGCGACGACGCGACCTCCTCGATGACGTCCTCCACGGTCGCCGCAGCCGACTCGACCGCCGCGGTGCACGTCATGTCGCCGACGGTCCGGTAGCGCACCGTCGCCTCGAACACCTCGGCGCCCTCGGGTGCGGGGAGGAACTCGCCGACGCCCATGAGCATTCCGTCGACGCGGAACACGCGTCGACGGTGCGCGTAGTAGATCGACGGGACCTCGATGCGCTCGTCGGCGATGTACTGCCAGATGTCGAGCTCGGTCCAGTTCGACAGTGGGAACACCCGCATGTGCTCACCGGGACGGTGACGGCCGTTGTAGAGCGCCCACAGCTCGGGCCGCTGCTGCTTCGGGTCCCACTGCCCGAACTCGTCGCGCAAAGAGAAGACGCGCTCCTTCGCGCGCGCCTTCTCCTCGTCGCGACGGGCACCTCCGAACACCGCGTCGAACCGGTGCTCCTCGATCGCGTCGAGCAACGTCGTCGTCTGCAGACGGTTGCGCGACGCGCCCGGCCGCGGGTCCTCGTGGACACGCCCGGCGTCGATCGACGCCTGCACGGACGCGACGACCAGCTGCACCCCGAGCTCCTGGACGCGCCGGTCCCGGAACTCGATCACCTCGGGGAAGTTGTGGCCGGTGTCGACATGCATCACCGGGAACGGGATCGGCGCGGGCCAGAACGCCTTCTCGGCCAGGCGCAGCATGACGATCGAGTCCTTGCCGCCCGAGAAGAGCAGGACGGGTCGCTCGAACTCGGCGGCGACCTCGCGGAACACGTGAATGGATTCGGCCTCGAGCGTGCGCAGATGGCTGAGCGTCAACGTGCGTGACATCGAGGACAACGATCGCGCCTCAGCCGTGCAGGCCGCACTCGATCTTGTCGGTCCCCGCCCAGCGACCCGAGCGGGGGTCGTCGCCGTCAGTCACGGGCCGCGTGCACGGCCAGCACCCGATCGAGGGGAAGCCGCGGTCGGCGAGCGGGTGCACCGGCAGCTCGTGGTCGCGCACGTAGCCCGCGACGTCGACGTCGGTCCACGTCGCGAGCGGGTTCACCTTCACGAGCCCGCGCCCCACGTCCCAACTGGCGATCGGTGCCTGCGCGCGCGACGCGGTCTCGGCGCGCCGGAGCCCCGTCATCCACGCGGCCCGGCCGTCGAGCGCGCGCCGCAGCGGCTCGACCTTGCGCGCGTTGCAGCAGCCGTCCGGGTCGTGTTGCCACCGGTCGTCGTGGCCGACGTCCGGCGTGACGACCGTCAGGCGGAGGTCGTAGCGGCGGCGCACCTGGTCGACGTACCAGAGCGTCTCCGCGAAGTGATAGCCGGTGTCGAGGAAGACGACCTCGACGTCCGGCGCGACCTTCGTCGCGACGTCGACGAGCACGCAGTCCTGGAACGACGCCGCGAGCACCAGCCCGTCGCCGAAGCGGTCCCACGCCCACTCGACCACGCGCGATGCCGGCGCGTGCTCGAGCTCGCGCGACACGCCCGCGAGCTCCGCGAGGTCTGCGATGGGATCGGAGAGCGTCGTCATCGGCCTCAGGCGCCCGCGCACTCGCCCGGGCCGACGTCCGCGACGTACGGACCCGTCTCGTCGTAGTCGACGTAGTAGTCGGGCGCGACGTCCGGTTCCGGGAACTCGTCGAGCTCCTTCAACGTCTTGCCGACGCCCGCGGCACCGCCCGAACGGTCGAGCCAGTCGGCGAACGTCTCGCCGGCGTCGCGTTCGTCCGCGAACCGTCCGACGACGCGCACGACGGCCTGGGCGGCGGCCTTCGCCGGGAGCTTCGTCGCGCGCTGCCCGAACGCGACCTCCATCTGCCCGATGCGCCCGCCGAGCAGCATCTGGTAGCCGGGTGCCGAACGTCCGTGCGCGCGGCGCTCGAGGCCGAAGAAGCCGATGTCCGACGTGTGGTGCTGCCCGCACGAGTTCGTGCAGCCGGAGATGTTCACGCGCACGCCACCGACGTCCGCGAGACCCGACTCCTCGAGCGCCGCGCCGATCGCGTCCGCGAGGCCGCGCGACTGCGTCACCGCGAGGTTGCAGGTGTCCGCGCCCGGGCACGCCACGACGTCGCGCGCGAGCTCCGCGCCGGCCTCCGCCATGCCGAGCGCGTCGAGACGCGCGTGCAGGTCCCGCAGCTGGTCCTCACGCAGGCCGCGCAGCGCGAAGTTCTGACGGTTGGTGATGCGGACCTCGATGCCGAAGTCGCGCTGGATGTCGGCGATGCCCCGGAACTGCTCGGTCGTGATGTCGCCGAGACGCGCGTACGCGTAGGCGCTGACGGTGCCGTTGGCGCGGCCGCGCACGACGTTCGCCTCCTCCCACCGGTCGTACGGGGAGGAGCTGCGGATGCGGACGGGAACGCCCCCGGGGACCGTGCCGGCGTCCGCGGTGACCTCGGTCCCCATGCCCGCCGGGGCGTCGCCGCGCTCGCGCACCTGCTCCGGGATCCCGCCCGGCCACGTCGTCGACGCACGCAGGAAGCGACGCTCACGCATGATGCGCCGGCGCAGCTCGTCGATCCCGAGCTCGTCGACCAGCCACTTCATGCGCGCACGGATCTTGTTGTCGCGGTTGCCGTAGTGGTCGAACGTGCGGAGGATCGCCTCGATCGTCGGCATGAGGTCCTCGCGCGACGTGAACTCCTCGAGCGCGAGCGCCGCGTGCGGGTTCGCGCCGAGACCACCGGCGACGAACACCTTGAAGCCCGGCTCCACCGTGCCGTCCGGCAAGGGACGGTTGACCGCGATCACGCCGACGTCGTTGAACATCGCCTGGCCGCAGTCGGTCGCGCAGCCAGAGAAGTTGATCTTGAACTTGCGCGGCAGGCGCTGCGCGATCGGGTTGCGCAGGAAGAGGTCGGTCGCCGCCTGGGCCCACGGCGTGATGTCGACGACCTCGTACGGGCATGCGCCGGCGAGGTGGCAGCCGGTGACGTTGCGCACGGTGTCACCACACGCCTCGCGCGTGGTCATGCCGACGGACGCGAGCAGCCGCAGCACCTCGGGCACCTGCTCGAGCTGCACGAAGTGGAACTGCACGTTCTGGCGCGTGGTGAGGTGGCCCCACCCGCGCGAGTACGTCTCCGCGATGTACGCGAGGGTCTCGAGCTGCTCCGGCTCGAGACGGCCGTGGGGGATCTTCACCCGGGTCATCTGGTGGTGCTCGCCCTGCCGCTGCCCGTAGATCCCGAAGTTCAGGCGGCAGATCCGGAAGACGTCCTCCTCGACGTCGCCCGCGAGGTACTCGCCGATGGTCTGCTCGAAGCGGTCGAGCTCCTCCGCGATCGACGGATCGAGGGTGCGGGACCGCAGCTCTGCGACGTCGATGGCCATGGCGTTCCTCCGGCGGGGTTTGGGGGGCACGCCGCACACCCGGGCCCGGGCGCGCGTTCCAGCCCGGGGAGGACGGAAGGTGGGCGGCGGCGCGCGGGACGACTACGCGCGTACCGGACCGAGGCGGCGACACAGCTCGTCGCGCACCTCGTGCGGGGTGCGGCCTTGGGAGATGCTGGGCGCACCGCTTCGCCGGATCACGGGTCGTAGCCTACCGGCTCCGGCTCCGAAATACCAGTTTGGAGGTCGGGAATTTTCCCGAGTCTGACGGTCGGATTTCGGCGGGTCGGGCGCCGGAATCGGCCCGGGTCCCCGCCCTGCCAGCGCGTAACTTCTGGTCATGCGCATGACCCGCCTGTTCTCGCGCACCTTGCGCGACGACCCGGCCGACGCCGAGGTCGACAGCCACCGGCTCCTCGTCCGGGCGGGCTACATCCGCAAGGTGGCGTCGGGCGTCTACGCGTGGCTCCCGCTCGGCGACCGGGTCCTGCGGGCCGTGACCGACATCGTGCGCGAGGAGATGGACCGCGCCGGCGCGCAGGAGGTCGTCCTCCCGATCGTCCAGCCCCTCGACCTCTGGGAGCGCAGCGGCCGCGACGCCGCGTACGGGCCGCTGATGTTCCGGCTCGAGGACCGCAAGGAGTCGCGCTTCTGCCTGTCGCCGACGGCGGAAGAGGCGGTCACCGCGCTCGTGGCGGCCGACTCGTCGAGCTACCGCGACCTGCCGTTCGTCCTCTACCAGATCAACTGGAAGTACCGCGACGAGCTCCGGCCCCGCTTCGGTCTCCTGCGCGCGCGCGAGTTCCTCATGAAGGACGCGTACTCGTTCGACGCCGACGTGGACGGGCTGCGCGCCGCGTACAAGACGATGTACGACGCGTACGGGCGCGTCTTCGAGCGATGCGGGCTGACGTTCCGCGCGGTCGAGGCGCAGTCGGGGGAGATCGGCGGCGACGTCAACCACGAATTCATGGCCGTCGCCGCGGTCGGCGAGGACGACTTCGTCTGGTGCTCGTCGTGCGACTACGCCGCGAACGTCGAGGCTGCGACGCGCGGGGCGCAGACACGAGCGATGCCGATCGTCACGCCTCCACCCATGGAGGAGGTCGAGACGCCCGGGCTGCCCGGCATCGCGGGCGTCGCCGACTTCCTCGGCGTCGAACCGAGGCACATGCTCAAGTGCATCGCGTTCGACGCCGACGGCGATCTCGGCCTTGCGCTCGTGCCCGGCGACCGTGAGGTGAACGAGGTCGCGCTCGCGCGCGCCGTCGCGCCACGCCGGGTCCGTCTCTACGACGACGGCGACTTCGCCGCGCATCCCGAGCTGCCGCGCGGCTACATCGGACCCAACTTCCCGGGCGCGTCGATCGTCGTCGCCGACGACTCGATCGACCGCACTCGCGGCTGGGTCACGGGCGCGAACCGCGTCGACCACCACGTGCGGAACGCGCAGCTCGACCGCGACTTCGCGGTCGACGTGTGGGCCCCGATCGCGACGGTCGTGACGGGCGACCACTGCCCGCGCTGCGGTGCGTCGCTGTCGGTCGACCGCGGGATCGAGGTCGGCCACGTGTTCCAGATCGGCACGAAGTACGCGGACGCGCTCGGCGCGACGTACACCGACGAGTCCGGCGGGCAGCACCCGGTCGTCATGGGCTGCTACGGCATCGGCGTGTCGCGCGTCGTCGCCGCGGTCGCCGAGGAGCACCACGACGAGCACGGGCTCGCGTGGCCGCCCGCCCTCGCGCCGTACGACGCGCACGTGGTCGCGCTCCCGGGTCGCGGTGACGCCGCCGGCGCGGTCCTCGACGTCGCGGAGAAGCTCTGCGCGGACCTGGAGGCGCGCGGGCTCGAGGTCCTCTTCGACGACCGCGACGCGAGCCCGGGTGTGAAGTTCGCGGACGCCGACCTGCTCGGCATGCCCGTCCAGCTCGTGGTCGGCGCGAAAGGCGTCGCGCGCGGTGTCGTCGAGCGGAAGATCCGCGCGACCGGCGAGCGCGACGAGCTCCCGATCGACGACGCCGCCGCGACGGTCGCCACGGCGGCGCGCTGAGGGCGCGATGAAGCTTCCCGTGATGCCGCCCGTCTCGCCGATGCTCGCGAAGCTCGTCCGCGAGCTCCCGGAGGGCGACGACTACGTGTACGAGCCGAAGTGGGACGGGTTCCGCTGCATCGCGTTCCGCGACGGCGACGAGGTCGAGCTCGGCAGCCGCAACGAGCGGCCCATGACCCGCTACTTCCCCGAGCTGCTCGACCCGCTGCGGCGCGACCTCCCGGACCGTTGCGTGCTCGACGGCGAGATCGTGATCGCGACGCCGTCCGGTCTCGACTTCGACCTGCTCCAGCTCCGGCTCCATCCCGCGGCGAGCCGGGTGAACAAGCTCGCGCGCGAGACGCCGGCGTCGTTCGTCGCGTTCGACGTGCTCGCGCTCGGCGACGACGACCTGCGCGAGCGTCCGTTCTCGGAACGGCGCGCCATCCTCGAGCGCGAGCTCGCGGGCGCGACCCCGCCCGTGCGCGTCACGCCGGCGACGACGAACGAGGCCGTCGCGCGCGAGTGGTTCGACCGCTTCGAAGGCGCGGGATTCGACGGCGTTGTCGCGAAGTCGTTGACCCTGCCGTACCGCGAGAACGAGCGCGTCATGCTCAAGGTGAAGCACCAGCGCACGTGCGACTGCGTCGTCGCGGGCTTCCGGTGGCACAAGGACGGCGCGGGTGTCGGGTCGCTGCTGCTCGGGCTCTACGACGACGGCGGCGTGCTGCACCACGTCGGCGTGGCGAGCAGCTTCAGCGCGCAACGCCGGCGCGAGCTCGTCGACGAGCTCGCGCCGTACCGCGACGACGCGCTCGACGGTCACCCGTGGCGCGAGTGGGCCGACGCGCAGGCGCACGAGGGGTCGCGCATGCCGGGCGCGATCAGCCGTTGGAACGCGAACAAGGACCTCAGCTGGGAGCCGCTGCGCGTCGAGCTCGTTGCCGAGGTCGCGTACGAGCACCTCCAGGGCGACCGCTTCCGCCACACCGCGCGCTTCCTCCGCTGGCGGCGCGACCGTGAACCGTCGTCGTGCACGTACGCGCAGCTCGAGGCGGTCGTTCCCGCCGAGCTGCACGAGATCTTCGCCTGACCTCCGGCTCAGGCGCTGCGCCGGCGACGGCGCGGCGACGGCTCTTCCTCGCAGCCCTTGCACGGCGGCGGCGGGAACACGCGGTCCGCGAGGGGCTTCGTCGCGCCGACCGACTGCGTCGGGGCACCGACGGCCGTCGCGCCCTCGTGTGCGTGCACGCGCCACGGGTGCTGCCAGCGACCGGGACGGTGCCGGCCCGCCAGCGTGAGCGTTCCCCACGCGATCCATCCGACCGGGACGAGCCCCCAGAACGACACGACGCGGAACAACAGCACCGCGGCGAGCGCGACCTTCGTCGACATCCCGTACGCGACGAGCAGGCCCGTGATGCTCCCCTCGACCACGCCGACCCCGCCCGGCGTGATGGGGAGGCTCGCGGCGACCTGCCCGACGGTGTACGCGACGAGCAGCCCGCGCCACGGCACGTGCCCGTGGACCGCGATGATGCACACGGCGAGGCACGCGCACGCCTCGAGCCAGTTCAGCAACGCGAACGCGAGCGCCTCGAGCCATGTCGTGAAGCTCGGCTTCACGATCGCGATCTTGTCGACGAGTGTCGCGACCGCGTCGCGCACACTCCGTCCGCCGGGCACGCGCGCGACCGACGCGCTGATGCTCGAGAGCGCGTCGCGCACACCCTGGCTGCGGTGGGCGGCGAAGGCGACGAGCGCGGCCACCACCGGGATGGCGAGCAGCCCGAGCCCGACCGGTCGCAGCGAGGCCACGGGTCCCGAGTCGCCCGCGACGAGCGAGCCGACGACCATCAACAGGAAGAGCGCGAACGCCGACAGCGCGCCCGCGACGAGCACCACCCAGGCCGCGACCTCACGCTTCGCACCGCGCCGGTGGAGCTGCGCGTAGTCCCACGCCGCGGCCCACGCCGCGCCGCCGGGCAGTGACATCGCGAGCGCGTTGCCCGCGAGCGTGATCTCCACCATCTCCCGCAAGCGGAGATGGACGCCCCCGGCCCGCAGGAGCCAACGCTGCAGGCGCGCGAACGCGATGAGCGAGGCCGCCTCGAACGCGATCGCCACCGCGAGCCAGCCCCAGCTCAGGTCGTCGAGCTCGCCGACCGCCTGGTCGAGATCCTTCTTGTGGGTCAGCGCGGCGACGACCACGAAGGCGAGGACGACGACCGTGACCGTGCGCCGGAGCCACGTCAGCCAGCGCTCCCGGGGCCGCGTCCGCTCGCGTGACGGCGCGGCCCGCTCGTCGTCGTGCGCACGGGGAACGGCAACCGCTTCCGCCACGTCACGAGCGTCGCGCACGGACACCCGCGCCGCTCCGCCCATTTCTGTGTTCGCGTCGGCGATGGTGCCCGGGTTCCCGTCGGGCGCGGCCCCTCGCGCCATCCGTCCACGGTACCGGCGCGGTTCCCGGATCGCCGTCCTCCTGACCACGTTGACCGAGGTCGCGGCGGCTTTCCGCTCCGGTATACTGACGGGGTTGGATCGCCGGGGCTCCGGTCCCGGTGCAGTCCGTGGCAGTAGGTGGTCGGTGCTGCGTGGGCGGGAGCCCACGCTTTTTCTTGCCACCCGCAGGAAGGCCGGACGCAGCCAGACGACGGCACGAAGAGCAACGGCACGAAGAGCATCGGAGGGCGCGGTGAGCGAGCGGGAGGAGGCGGTGCGCGTCGCGCTGGAGCCCGTCCTCGCGCCGCTCGGTCTCGAGCTCTTCGATGTCGTGCTCACCGGGCAAGGGCGCGGCCGCGTGCTGCGCGTGGCGGTCGACCGCGACGGCGGCGTCGACCTCGACGCCATCACCGCCGCCACGGAGGCCGTCTCGGGAGTGCTCGATCACGACGACGCGCTCGTCGCCGGCCCGTACGCGCTCGAGGTCACGAGCCCCGGCGTCGAGCGTCCGCTCCGCCGGCCGCACCACTTCGTGCGCGCGGTCGGCGAGGTCGTCACCGTGAAGACGCGCGCGACCGACGGATCCGTGCGGCGCGTGCGCGGCGTGCTCGTCGCGGCCGACGACGACCCGTCGGGTGGGCTGACGCTCGACGCCGAGGACGGCGCACGCGAACGGATCGCGTACGACACCGTCGACGCCGCGCGCACGGTCTTCGAGTGGGGACCTGCGCCGAAGCCCGGCGGCGGAAGGAACACCCGGCACAAGAAGAACCACAGTCGCGGGCCCGCCGCGACGAACGTGAGGCAGCCGCGATGAACAGCGACATGATGGAGGCGCTCGAGAACCTCGAGCGCGAGAAGGGCATCTCGGTCGAGAGCCTGCTGCAGGCGCTCGCCGACGCGCTCGTCACCGCGTACAAGCGCCGTCCCGACGCCGCCGAGGAGGCCGAGGTCGAGGTCGACGTCGAGACGGGCGACATCCGCGTCATCGCGCAGGAGCTCGACGAGGAGGGCAACGTCGTCCGCGAGTGGGACGACACCCCGTCGGACTTCGGCCGCATCGCCGCGCAGACCGCGAAGCAGGTGATCCTGCAGCGCATCCGCGAGTTCGAGCGCGAGATGAAGTACGAGGAGTACGCGGGCCGCGAGGGCGACATCGTCACCGGGATCATCCAGCAGACCGACCAGCGCTACACGCTGCTCGACCTCGGCAAGGTCGAGGCGCTGCTCCCACAGGCCGAGCAGGTGCAGAACGAGCGCTACGAGCACGGCAGCCGGCTGAAGGCGTACATCGTCGAGGTGCGCCGCACCGCGAAGGGTCCGCAGATCGTCGTGTCGCGAACGCACCCCGGTCTCGTGAAGCGGCTGTTCGAGCTCGAGGTGCCCGAGATCGTCGACGGCGTCGTCGACATCAAGGCGATCGCGCGCGAGCCCGGCCATCGCACGAAGATCGCCGTCGCGTCGAACGACAACAACGTCGACCCGGTCGGTGCGTGCGTGGGCGCGCGCGGGTCGCGCGTCCGGATGGTCGTGAACGAGCTGCGGGGCGAGAAGGTCGACATCGTTCCCTACAGCGACGACGCGTCCGAGTTCGTGATGAAGGCCCTCGCGCCCGCGCGCGTCCGCGAGGTCCGCATCCATGCCGACACGGGCACGGCCGAGGTGATCGTCCCCGACTTCCAGCTCTCGCTCGCGATCGGCAAGGAGGGCCAGAACGCGCGGCTCGCCGCTCGTCTCACGGGCTGGCGTGTCGACATCAAGAGCGAGACCCAGCTCCACGAGGAGGAGACGGGCGGCGTCGAGTACGCCGAGGGCGAGTGGGTGAAGGACGAGTCGGGTCAGCTCGTGTGGCAGCCGGCCGAGGGTGGCGAGGCCATCTCCGCCGAGGCGGCGGGGTACGCGGGCGCGTCCGCGGAGGGAGCGGACACGCCGGTCCCGGTCGAGCAGAGGACCGAGTCACCCGTGGCGGAGTCACCCGCGGCCGACTCACCAGTGGCGGACGGCGCCGGCGAGGGGCAGCCGGCCGAGGCGACCGCGAGCGGGGGCGACGGCGGCGAGGCGAACGCCTGAGCCGAGGATCGCCCCCGCGGCGGACGTGTGTCGGCTGCCGCCGCGTCGCCACGCCCGACGTATTGGTCAGGATCGCCCGGGCGCCGGACGGTAGCCTCGTCGTCGGGCCCGGTCCGGGGCGCGGCGCGTGGCTGTGCGCCGGCTCTCCCGGGTGCTTCGAGCAGGCCGTGCGGCGGCGGGCACTCGGGCGTGCGCTGCGGCGGGACGTCGACGGCGACGAGATCGAGCGGTTGCGCGCGACACTGTATGGGCGGCTGCGGGCCGAGGGTACGCCGCGCTGATCGACCGGCGCGTCCGGAGACGACGAGCGACGACGCACGGCAACGACGCAAGGCAACGAAAACGAAGGACGGGCGTTGGCCACGAAGAAGATCCGGGTCTACGAGCTGGCGAGGGAGCTCGGCGTCGAGAACCAGACCGTGCTCGACCTGTGCGAGCGGCTGAAGATCGGCGTCAAGAGCCACTCGTCGAGCATCGACGATCCCCTGGCCGACCGCGTCCGCCGTCTCGCCGACGCCGAGGGCCTCCGCCGCGAGCCGGCCGCCGAGGAGCCCGCGCCGGCCAAGGCCGCGGGCGCGACCAAGACCGTCCGCAGCGGCCGGTCCCGCACGAAGACCGAGACCCCCGCGCCCGCGGAGCCCGAGCCGGCCGTGGAGACCCCCGAACCGGCGCCCGCGCCCCGTCACCGCGTCGTGCGCTCGACACCCACGCCGGCACCCCGGCCGCTCGTCGAGCCCGAGGCACCCGCCGCCGCGCAGCCCGCCCCGCCGGCACCTGCGCCGGCGCCCGCGGAGCGCCCGGCGGCCGGGGCAGCACCCGCGCCCGGTACCGGCGCCCCGTCGGCTCCCGACGTCGAGCAACCTGCGGCCGCGGCCGCGTCACCCGGCGCGCCCGCGCCTCCGCGCGGTCCCGGCGACCCGGGCCGGCACACGCCGCCTCCGGCTCCCGCACCGCTGCGCAGCGCGTCGGGGAAGGTGATTCCACCGCCGCCCGGCAGCCGTGTCATCCCGCCCCCGCCGGGCCAGCGCACCCCCGGCCGCCCGTCCGGCGGCGGCGCGCCGCGTGGTGGCGGTGGCTTCGGTCGTCCGACCGGCGGCGGCGGTGGTGCCGGCGCGCCGCGTACCGGTGGTGGCTTCGGCCGTCCCGGTGGCGGCGGCTACGGCCGGGGCGGGCCGGGCGGTGGTCCCGGTGGCGGTCCCCCCGGGCGTGGTGGCCCCGGCGGCGGGTACCAGGGTCGCGGCCGACCTGGCGGCCAGCGCCCGCGCCGGAAGAAGCGCCGTCGCAGCTTCGAGGACCTCGGCCCGGCGTCGATGCCGGCGCTCACGCCGAAGGACGCGCCCGTCCCCGAGGGCGAGATCGTCGTCCCGCGCGGCGTCACGCTCCAGGAGCTCGCGCCGAAGCTGAACCGGACGACCGCCGACCTCGTCCGCATCCTGTTCGACGCCGGCGAGATGGTCACCGGCACGCAGTCGCTCGCCGACGAGATGATCGAGCTGATCGCCGAGGAGCTCGGCGCCGAGGTCCTGCTCGTCGAGCCGGGCCAGGAGGCCGAGCTCGAGCTGCAGGCGCTGCTCGGCGACGACGAGGAGGACGACGAGGCGCTGCTCGAGCCGCGCGCGCCCGTCGTGACCGTGATGGGCCACGTCGACCACGGCAAGACGACGCTCCTCGACCGCATCCGCGAGACGAACGTCGTCGCAGGCGAGGCCGGCGGCATCACGCAGCACATCGGTGCGTACCAGGTCGTGAAGAACGGCCGGCCGATCACGTTCATCGACACGCCCGGCCACGAGGCGTTCACCGCGATGCGCGCCCGCGGCGCGCAGGCAACCGACGTCGCCGTGCTCGTCGTCGCGGCGGACGACGGCGTGATGCCGCAGACCGTCGAGGCGATCAACCACGCGCGCGCCGCCGAGGTGCCGGTCATCGTCGCGATCACCAAGGTCGACCGCGAGAACGCGGACACGACGCGCGTACGTCAGCAGCTCGTCGAGAACGAGCTCGTCCCCGAGGAGTGGGGTGGCACGACGATCGTGAACGAGGTCGCCGCGCCCGTCGGTCAGGGCGTCGACGAGCTGCTCGACTCGATCCTGCTCGTCGCCGACCTCGAGGACCCGCCGCTCGCCGCGAACCCGAAGGCGCCCGCGCGCGCGTTCGTGCTCGAGTCGAACCTCGACTCCGGTCGCGGCCCGGTCGTCACCGCGCTCGTCGAGCGCGGCACGTTGCGGGTCGGCGATCCGATCGTCGCGGGCGCCGGGTGGGGCCGCGTGCGCGCGATGTTCGACGACACGGGCGCGCAGGTGAACGAGGCCGGCCCGTCGGTCCCCGTCGAGGTGCTGGGCCTCGACGACGTCCCCCTCGCCGGCGACGAGCTGCGTGTCGCCCCCGACGAGAAGACCGCTCGTACGGTCGCGGAGGCGCGCGGCCGCCGCCGGCGCGCCGCGAGCATGGCGCACCCGATGTCGCTGTCGGGCGGCGCCCGCCTCGAGGACATCTTCGCGATGGTCCAGCGGGGCGAGGTCGCGACGCTGAACCTCGTCGTCAAGGCGGACGTGCAGGGCTCGCTCGAGGCGCTCACCGACGCGCTGCGCCGCATCGACCAGGAGCGCGACGAGGTGCGCCTGTCGTTCGTGCACCGCGGCGTCGGCGGCATCAGCGAGTCGGACATCGACCTCGCCGCGGTGTCGAACGCGACGGTCATCGGCTTCAACGTGCGTCCGGACCGCAAGGCACGTGAGCTCGCGGAGCAGCAGGGCGTCGAGCTGCGTCTGTACGAGGTGATCTACCAGGTCCTCGACGACGTGAAGAACGCGCTGCTCGGGCTCCTCAAGCCCGAGTACGAGGAGGTCGTCACGGGCGACGCCGAGGTGCGCGAGATCTTCAGCGTGCCGCGCGTCGGTCGTGTCGCCGGCTGCTACGTCCTGAACGGCACGATCACCCGCGGGTCGAAGGTCCGCTTCCTGCGCGAGGGCACGATCATCTGGAAGGGTGCGATCGCGTCGCTGCGCCGGTTCAAGGACGACGTGCGCGAGGTGAACGCGGGCTTCGAGTGCGGCATCGGGCTCGAGAACTTCCAGGACCTCAAGCCTGGCGACGTCATCGAGACCTACGACGTCCGCGAGGTCGCGCGTACGTAGTCGTTCGGCCGTCTGACGCGAGCCCGCGCTCGCGTCACGCGACGTTCATGCCCTGCTGACGGAACCGGTCGGCGAGGTCCACAGCCGGGTGCACGTCCAGGTCCGCGACCGCGCTCCAGTGCTGCACCACGCGTTCGATGTCGTCGTGCGTCGCGGCGTCGAACACGAACACGTCCGGGCAGGACGTCCCGACCGATCCGTAGATCGCGATCGTCGTCACCCCTTCGGGGCGCGCGCCCTCGTTCCACCACCGGCGCGAGAGCGTCTCGACCTCCGTGCCGGCCGCAGCCGGCTTCGCGCGCACGAACGCCAGATACAGCATCCGGACCCGCCTCCCGTTCGAGGAACCGTCTGCCGCCACCGTCGTCCCGGGACGCGCGGCCGTCAAGCGTCACGCTCCGGCGGGCGTCGCCGACGGTGCGAGAATGGGTACATGCATGCCGCGGCGGTCTGCTTCGAGCTGCGTGTCCCGGAGAGTCGATCGCTGAAGGCCAAGCGCGCCGCGGTCCGCCCGATCGTGGACGGGCTGCGCCACCGCTTCCACGTCTCGGTCGCCGAGGTCGACCACCAGGACGCGTGGCAGCGCGCCGCGATCGCGGTCGCGGTCGTCGCCGAGAGCAGCCGGCAGCTCGAGCACGTGCTCGCCACGGTCGAGCGCTTCGTCGCGAACGCGCCCGACGTCGAGCTGCTCGACGAGGAGACGTCCTACCTGGAGAGCGCCTGAGATGGCGCGCTACCTGGAAGGCGCCTGAGATGGCGCGCTGCCTGGAAGGGGCGTGACGTGGCGCACCGCAACCACGGCACCCGTCGCTACCCGCGCACGGCGCGTGTCAACGAGGTCGTGCGGGAGGTGCTCGCGACCGAGGTCGAGCGACTGTCCGACCCGCGCCTCGAGCTCGTCACGGTGACGGGCGTCGAGGTGAGTAACGATCTGCGGGAGGCCACGGTCTACTATTCCGCGTTCGGTCCGAGCGACGAGGCAGCCGCCGGATTGCGCGCCGCGGCCTCGCACCTGCGCGGGGTCCTCGGCACCCAGGTCCGGCTCAAGTACCTGCCCCGCCTCTCGTTCCGTGAGGACCCGGGCGTCGTGCAGGGCCGCCGGGTCGACGAGATCATCCGCGAGCTCCACGGCGGGGAGCCACGGCGAGAAGGGGAATCGTGACGAGCTCCGGTGGGGCGGGCGTCCAGGACGCCCTCGATCGCGCCGCCGCGACGATCGGGCGCGCCGACACCGTCGCGCTCGCGTGCCACGTCAGCCCGGACGGCGACGCGCTCGGGTCCACGCTCGGCATGTTCCACGCGCTCCGCGCCGGGGGCCGGCGCGTCGTCGCGTCCTTCCCGACACCGTTCGTCGTCGCGCCCCACTACCGCGAGCTGCCCGGCCTCGACCTGCTCGTCCCGCCATCCGAGTTCCCCGACGAGCCGGACGTCATGGTCACGTTCGACTGCGGCGCGCTCAACCGCCTCGGCGACCTCGAGCCGGCCGCGAAGGCCGCCCACGAGCTCGTCGTCGTCGACCACCACGTCTCGAACGACCGCTACGGCACGGTGAACGTCATCGACCCGGACGCCGCCGCGAGCGGTGTGCTCGCGCGCCGGCTGATCGACCGGATGGGCCTTCCGCTCGACGCGGATGCCGCGCACTGCCTGTACGCCGCGCTCGTGTGCGACACCGGACGCTTCCAGTACGACACGACGACAGCCGACGTCTTCGACCTCGCGCGCGAGCTCGTCGCGTACGACGTCCCCGTCTCCCGTCTCAGTCGCACGCTCTTCGAGGAGCATCGCTTCGCGTACCTGCAGCTGCTCGGGGAGGCGCTCGCGCGCGCCGAGCTCCTCACGGACGAGCGCTTCGTGTGGACCGCGGTCACCCAGGACATGTTGAAGCGCCACGACGTCACGATCGAGGAGGTCGAGGGGCTGATCGACATCCTCCGGCGCACGATGGAGGCCGAGGTGACCTGCGTGCTCAAGGAGGAGCGCGACGGGTCGGTGCGCGTGAGCCTGCGGTCGCTCGGTGACGTCGACGTGCAGGCGATCGCGCAGCAGCACGGCGGTGGCGGCCACCGGTTCGCGGCCGGGTTCACGTCGAGCGACGGCATCGACGAGGTCGTCCGCTCCATCTGCGCCGCGCTGTAATCGTCTCCGTGAGCGGTGCCACACAACTCGACGGGTTGTTGGTCGTCGACAAGCCGGCGGGATGGACGTCCCACGACGTCGTCGCGAAGTTGCGCGGCGCGTGCGGCCAACGCCGCATCGGTCACGCGGGCACGCTCGACCCCGACGCGACCGGCGTGCTCCTCGTCGGGCTCGGGCGCGTGACGCGGCTGTTGCGGTTCCTGCAGGGCGAGTCGAAGGCGTACCGGGCGGACGTCGTCTTCGGGATCGCGACCGACACGCTCGACGCGTCCGGTCGCGAGCTCGAGAGGCGCGCGATGCCGGTCGGGCGCGAGGACGTCGAGCATGCCGCCGCACGCTTCGTCGGCGACGTCGAGCAGGTGCCGCCCATGGTCTCGGCGGTGAAGGTCGGCGGCCGCCGGCTGCACGAGCTCGCCCGGCACGGGAAGGACGTCGACCGCCCGCCGCGGACGGTGCACATCTCCCGTCTCGTCGTCGAGGACCTCGTCCCCGGCGACCACCCGGTCGCCACGATCCGCATCGAGTGCGGCAGCGGCACGTACATCCGGACGCTGGCGGACGACCTCGGGCGCGCGCTCGGTGGGTTCGCGCACGTCCGTTCGCTGCGCCGGCTCCGCGCGGGCGCGTTCACGCTCGACGACGCGCACCCGCTCGACGCCGTCCTCGCCGACCCGAGCGCACACGGCCTCACGCCCGCGGACGCGATGCGGGCGATGGCACGTGTAGAGGTCGACGACGTGCATCGCGCCGCGATCGCGCACGGCGCCGTGTTCACCGACGATCCGATCGGCGAGCGCGCGCACGGCGCGGGCCCGTTCGCGATGGTGGATCCCGGCGGCGCGCTGCTCGCGGTGTACGAGCGGCGTGGCCCGAAGCTGAAGCCCGCTGTCGTCCTCGCCGCGGCGGGAACGGACGGCCCGTGATGCGCGTGGTACGCGACGTCGACGGCGCGCCGCGACTCAGCGGCGGCGCGGTCGTGACGATCGGCGCGTACGACGGGGTGCATCTCGGTCACCAGCGCGTGCTGCACCTCGTGCGCGAGCTCGCCGACGCGCGTGGGCTCGACGCGGTCGTCGTCACGTTCGACCGTCACCCCGCGCAGGTCGTTCGCCCGGAGTCCGCGCCGAAGCTCCTGACGACGCTCGAGCAGAAGCTCGAGCTCATCGACCTCACCGGGGACGTCGACCTCTGCTACGTCCTCACGTTCGACGAGTCGCGCAGCCACGAGACGGCCGAGCAGTTCGTCACCGACGTGCTCGTCGAGCATCTGCGCGCGCGGCTCGTCGTGGTGGGCGAGGACTTCCACTTCGGCTACAAGCGCGGCGGGAACGTCCCGCTGCTCGGGCGGATGGGCGCGGAGCTTGGGTTCGAGGTGATCGGCCTCGGGCTCGTCGCGGTCGAGGGTGACCCGACTGGCACGATCTACTCGTCCACGCGCATCCGCACGCTGCTGACCGAAGGCGACGTCGCGGGCGCGGCGCGGCTCCTCGGCCGTCCGCACGAGGTGCGCGGCGTCGTGCAGGAGGGTGACCGGCGCGGGCGCACCCTCGGGTACCCGACCGCCAACCTCGCGGTCCCCAGCGAGATCTGCCTGCCCGCCGACGGCATCTACGCGGGAACGTTCGTCACGCCGGACGGCGTGGAGCGCGCGACGGCGATCTCGCTGGGCCGCCGCCCGACGTTCTACGAGCACGCCGACGTGTCGCTGCTCGAGGCGTATGTGCTCGACTTCGACGGCGACCTCTACGGGCAGGACGTGCGCGTCCGGTTCGTCACCCGGCTGCGCGGCGAGCAACGCTTCGACAGCGTCGACGCGCTGGTCGCGCAGATGGGCCGCGACGTCGAGGCGACGCGACAGGTCGTCGCGGTCCGATAGTGCGGAGACGGGGGACGGATGGAGAAGACGCAGATCAACCCGTGGTCGTGGCAGGACGCGGCCGGGTTCTCGCAGGCGTGGCGCGTCGACGGCGCGCGATCAGTCGTGTTCGTGTCCGGTCAGGCCGCCATCTCCGGTGAGGGGCAGCTGGTCGGCGAGGGCGACTTCGAGCGGCAGGTGACGCAGGTGTTCGAGAACCTGCGCGCTGTGCTCGAGCAGGCCGGCGCGGGTCTCGACGCGATCGTGAAGCTGACCGTCTTCCTCACCGACATCGGCAAGCTCCGCGACTTCGGTCGCATCAAGGCCGGGTTCATCGCCGGGCCGCAGCCTGCGTCGACGGCCGTCGGCGTCACCGCGCTCGCGTTGCCCGGGATGATGATCGAGGTCGAGGCGATCGCGGTCGTGTGACCGCGCGGCGTCAGTCGCGCAACGTCCGGGCGAGGAACTCGACGGTCACGGGCCACGAGCGCGCCGCCGCGGCGGGATCGGCGAAGCGCGGCGCGAGCAGGTTCTCGAAGGCGTGGCCCGCGCCCTCGTACACGTGCACCTCGGCATCCGGTCGCCCGTCGAACACCTTGCGTACCTGTTCGACGTCGGCCATCGGGATGTACTCGTCGTGGTCGCCGAAGTGGAAGCAGATCGGACACGTGATGTCGTCGGCGAGCGCGAGGCGCTGCGCCGTGCTCGAGCCGTAGTACGACACGCACGCGTCCGGCGTCCCGTACGCGGCGACGAGATAGCTCAACAGCCCGCCGAGGCAGTAGCCCATGACACCGACCTTCCCGGTCGTCTCCGGCAGGCCGCGCAGGTGGTCGAGCGCAGCGAGGAGGTCCGCGACCTTCGTCTCGTCCTCGACCTCCGTGAGGTAGCGGCCGATGTAGCCGAACCCGGCCTGCATGCTGTCGTCGTCGTGGGGGAGGCGGACACCGCGCTCGACGCGGTGGAACACCTCGGGACACGACACGACGTAACCGAGCGCGGCGAGGTCGCGTGCCTTCCCGAGCAGGAACTCGTTGACGCCGAAGATCTCCTGGAGGAGCAGCACGCCGGGCCCGCGTCCGGCGTCGGGGACGACAACGTCCGCGTCGAACGTGCGTCCGTCAGGAGCGGTGACCGTGTCGATGCGTGTGGTCGGCATGCGCGCAGCCTGTCACGCGCGTGACGTCGCGCTCGACCGGCGACGACGGCTGGGACGATCGCGTCGGCGGCGCTCGCGCGCGTGCAACTCCTCGCGGCGCTCCGGAGGCAACGGCCGGGCCGGCAGCCAGGCCGCGGTGATGAGCGCGCCGAGTAACGCCGCGACCGCGCCGACGACCACGCCGGCGTGGAGCCCGCTCACGAACGCTCCACGAGCGTGACTCGCGAGCGCGTCACCGGCGGCGCCGCCGACGTGATGCGCGACTGCCAGCGCCGCACCGACCTGGTGGCGGATCTGCTTCGCGACCGTGGCCGGCACGGGCTTGCCGTGGAGGAAGGAGCCGATCCGCGATCCGTAGCCCGACGCGAGCAGGCTTCCGATGACGGCGACACCGAGCGCGCCGCCGACCTGGCGGGTCGTGTCGTTCACGGCCGAGCCGACCCCCGCGTTCTCGAGGGGCAGCGAGCCCATGATCGAGTCGGTCGCGGGCGTCATCGTCAGCCCCATGCCTCCCGACATGAGCAGCATCCGCCACAACAGGTCGACGTACGACGTGTCGACCCGCACGCGCGAGAACAGTGCGAGCCCGATCGCCACGACGAGCAGCCCGACCGCCACCGTGACCTTCGTGCCGACCCTCTCGGCGACGCGCGCGCTCAGCGGCGCGACGACCATGATCGCCACCGCGAACGGGAGCAACGCGACGCCCGTCTTCAGCGCGCTGTAGCCGAGCACGAACTGGAAGTACTGCGTCAGCAGGAACGTCGCCCCGAACAGCGCGAAGAACACGAGCATCAGGCTGACGCTCGCCGCCGTGAAGCGCGGGTTCTCGAAGAACGCGACGTTCAGCATCGGGTGACGGCTGCGCAGCTCCCACGCCACGAACGCGGCGAGCAGCACCGCGGACACCACGAACGCGCCGAGCACGCGCGCCGCGGTCCATCCCGCGGTCGGCGCGTCGATGATCGCGAACAGCAGCACGAACAACCCGGTGATCGACAGCACCGCGCCCGTCACGTCGAGCCTCGGTGCGCGGGGGTCCTTCGACGTCGGCACGATCCACTGGCCCGCCGCGATCGCGACGATGACGATCGGGATGTTCACGAGGAAGATCGATCCCCACGCGAAGTGCTCGAGCAGCAGCCCGCCGGCGAGCGGACCGATCGCGATGCCGATTCCCGCGACGCCCGCCCATACCCCGATCGCGCGGCCGCGCTCCTCGTCGGTGAAGACGTTCGTGATGATCGACAGCGTCGACGGCATGATGAACGCGCCGCCGACACCCATCAGCGCGCGCGTCGCGATGAGCTGCGTCGGCGTCGAGACGAGCGCGGACAGCAGCGACCCGAGCCCGAAGACGGCGAGGCCGAGTTGCAGCGCGCCCCGCCGCCCGAAGCGGTCGCCGAGGCTCCCCGCGCTGAGCAGCAGCCCGGCGAACACGAGCGTGTACGAGTCGACCATCCACTGCAGCTCGCTGTCGTTCGCGTGCAGGTCGCGGACCAGCGTGGGGAGCGCCACGTTGAGGATGGTGTTGTCGAGCGTGATGACGACGAGGCTGAAGCACAGGACGGCGAGGATCCACCAGCGCCGGTCGTAGACCGGGCCCTCCGTGGGCGCGGTCGCGCGACCTTCCGTGGGCGCGCGCACGGGCGCGGGGGAGCGGTCCATGCCGGACGCGGTACCCATGCCGGTGGCCCGTCACCCAGCGGGGCTCCCGCCGGCCCCGTGGTAGCCTGCCTCGGCAGCCCGTCGCCATGTCGGCCGACGGCTCGCCGTCTCCAGGGACGCCGCCCGGTGTCCGTGGAGCACCCCGCACCGACGCACGAAGGTTCGCGCCAGGCATGCCCGACACCGCAGCCACGATCGCCGAGCACCGCGTCCACGAGACGGACACGGGGTCGCCGGAGGTCCAGATCGCGCTCCTCACCGGACGCATCAACCACCTCACGGAGCACCTCAAGGTCCACAAGAAGGACCACCACTCGCGGCGAGGCCTGCTCATGCTCGTGGGACGCCGCCGCAGACTGCTCGACTACCTGCGGCGCAACGACGTCGAGCGGTACCGGGCCCTGATCGCGAAGCTCGGCCTGCGCCGCTAGGGGTGCATCGGGAGCGGCCCTCGGGTCGCTCCTTGCGCGTCCGGCGCGTGTCCGGCCGCCGCAACACACACGAGACAGATCGACCGGCGCGTGCAACGTCGGTTGTCAGTCGCCAC